>Ga0209064_1000244_pt1 | contig 127672 bp, 106 predicted proteins | sample Inofromicrocosms_FD_187498 | JGI IMG/M metagenome (GOLD analysis project Ga0209064, IMG submission 187498) | Mouse cecum microbial communities from Vienna, Austria - Inoculum for glucosamine and mucus D2O microcosms (SPAdes) (version 2) | ecosystem: Host-associated > Mammals > Digestive system...
TAACTCTTCAACTTAATAACTTGCGTTACTTTGTTAAAGCATTATTTCTTATCTTTTTTCTTTCGACAAGGTTCATGTGCTTTTTATTCTTTTCTTTCCTATTCAGTTTTTAAGGTGCTTTATCCCGCCACTTCTTCGTGACAGCCTATTTAGAATAGCATAACGCTTATTCTATGTCAACTGATTTTTTCAACTTTTTAGAAAAATTTTATTTTTCGTCAAATTTCTTGAAAACCAACCGACTCTAAACCGTCCATCGTTCGTGGGTGGAGTTTTATACTATCACACGGAAATATAAAAAGCAAGAGATTTCGACACAAATTATTGATTTTTTTATTGAAATTTATATATTTCTTGCAAAATTAATAAAATCTTAATATATTATGACGTTATACTTTCTATTAATGTAATAAATCCGCCAAATTTAAAGTTGACTTTAAGACGTATGCGGGATCTACTATTACGGTATTCAAATAATCTTTTCTTTGAAACTTTATCGAAAATCTTTTTCATTACTTTTATAAAATTGCGTTCCGACAGCTACATCATAAAATTATTTGATATGAATATTTTGACCATAAGCATCATTATTTTATATATATTATTATAATATTTTATCAATATATAGATAAAAAGCGCAAAATTTGATGATGAAACGAGTATCCGATCACTTGAAAGCTATCAAAAATATAACGGCAACATAATTGCCGCTATACCTTCGAAATCATAAAATCAATTATCAATTGCTTATCTTTCCGTCCTTTATATACACCGTCCTATTCATATACTTTGCCATATTGACGTCGTGCGTTACCATGATAACAGACTTTCCGCTCTTCGCTATCTCCGCAAACAGTTCCATCGTATTCTTTGCTGTCTCGCTGTCAAGCGCTCCCGTAGGTTCGTCCGCAAGTATGATGTCGGGATCCTTTATTATGGCTCTCGCTATCGCTACTCTCTGTCTCTGTCCTCCCGATAACGTCTTCACCTTACGCTTGGCAAGCTCTTCTATACCGAGACTCTCGAGCGTCGTATACACTCTTCTCTTCGCATCTTTCATACTGCTTCCCTTCATAAAGTATAACGGCATCTCGACGTTGCTCATTACGCTTTCGCTCGGCAGAAGTCCGTAGCTTTGAAGCACGAACCCTATCTTATCCCCTCTGAGTCTCGCTATCTCGTTATCATTCATATTGTGCACTTCTTTGCCATCAAAATAATACTCTCCGCTCGTCATATTATCCATACAGCCGATAACGTTAAGAAGCGTTGACTTTCCGCTTCCCGACACGCCCATTACAGCAAGCGACTCTCCTCTCTCGAGCGTAAAGTCCACGCTGTCAAGCGCAACTACTTCGTTAGACTTACCTTTGTTATATATCTTGCTTACGTTATTCATTCTAATAAGTTCACTCATTGTCGTTACCTCCGTGAAAATCTTTGAGCATATCGGAATAATATATTATTACCGCATCGAGCGCTATAAGCAGCGCCGTATAGCCTATGACTATAAAAGTCGCAATAGCCGTCTCCTTATTTTTAATCAAAAATTGATCTCCGTAAGGATCCATTATCGGAACTATTATCCATGTTATTATAAGCGCGACTGCTGTAATAAGTACGGTCTTCACAGTATTCATGATAAATATGCTATTCTTAGTCTCTCCGAGAGAAAAACAAACGGAATAAAAATATCGGTTCTTTTCTTTATTTACAACCTTGTCGGTTATCGTAGTCATAACAAGAAGTATTGCAGTCACCACTCCCAAGTACGCGCATAAAGTAACTACTTCTTTATCCCCTTTCCCATATGAGCCCATTGCAATGATAAATCCCATAAGTAGCGTAACCACAAAGAGTTCGAATATTACAAATAGATTAACAGCTATATCTTTCTTGAAATACATCAATACTTTTTTCATATTCTCACCTCTCAAATATCAACGGGACGCTTTACCGCGCGACGTATAGCCGCAAAAAGCAAAGCGATCAAAGATATGCCGACATTGATAATACCGATCATGAAATATTCGAGCGCGGATAGGTACATATGCGTGCCCCCTATCACTGCGGAACCTGCGACAAGCGCTTCGATACCGAGTCCCAACAGTGAACCTACGAGAACTATCGGAATAGCGGCAAAGACCATCGCAAGGCATATCTCGTAGTTTTTCGCACCGAGCATCTTATATTCGGCATAGAGTTTCCTATCCTTACGCATAAAATGATTGAACAAAATAATTATATTAACGGAGAATATAATAAACAGTACTATCAACGAAAATATCTTACCGTATAATATGCCGTAATAATTACTGCTTTCACTTTCTCTTAAATTCATCCTTTCACACAGTTTTACATAACGTGACATATTTATACTATTATCATATATAAACGTAATACTATCCATTGTAAGCGGTATATTTTTATCGTTAATAATAGCAAAGTTAGCATATGGTATTTCTTCCCCGATACCTCTGAACTCATAGTCATATCCGTTAAAATTGACAATATCTCCGACCTCTATATCTTTGTATCTATCTATAAGTTTTACTTCTTCAAACTTATCTTTACCGAGTACAATATAATTTTTACCGCTTGATAAATCTTCTTCCGTAAAATATTTATCAAGCGTAAAACGCATATCCAAATCGAAACCTCTATTATAGATATCTTCCTTGTTCTGTATTAAATCGATATCAAATGAAAAATGACTGTCGCCTTGGCTCATAGTACCGAAATCTTCTTGAGAAAAAATAGTCTGCCAACCGATAATACAATTCATCCCTTTTGACTTTCCAAACTCTTCTTCCATTTCCGATATAACTTCTTGATATTCCGCAGAGTTTTCGTTAAAATGAATACTATAATATGTGTTTGACTGATCGAAATGATCAATAACCTTGAACAAGTACGACGCAAAAACGCTTGCCATACATATGACAAACACCATTAAGATAATTATCAGCGGTTTAGTTCTATATGACCGCCACATACTTCCCAAATAAAACTTGATTTTTTTCATTCTCTCCTCGTTTCAATAAAATTTAGCCGATACGCCTACAATACAAAAAAACATATCGGCTAAACTTATTATTTTTTTAATTTGATAATTATAAATGATAATATAAATCATACGGTCTTGTTTCCGTGACTCCACCATATGTCATTGTTATATCAATACGAGCCCTAAAAACATCATATTGATGATATTTCTTCCCTCCATATGAATGATCCTGTCCGTCCTTCTTGAACTGCACATTACCAGTTGCCGTACCGCTCCAAGTACTTACATCGTTAACTTTGGTATTTTCCGGCTCATTACCGCCTAAATGATAATAAAATGTTATTTTTACATCATAATTAAATGTACACCCATTTACTGATGTAATCATCACTTTTATGCTATCCCACAGCGGCCATACAGCATCGTTACCGTCAAACTTATACTTAAACTGCTCTCCGCCGATTGTAACCGTTTCCGTTCTGTCATTGCAGAAATACGGCTCGATACCGTAGTCCTCTTCAGCCAAAACGGGTTTCGCAGTCGCGAATGACGTAATAACAACTACAGACATCACGATAACTGCTACAAATGCTACAAATGCGAGAATAAACTTTTGATTTTTTGTCTTTTCCATGACTTTAACCTCCTATATAAAACATCAGGGAATCTTTTCTTATTCAATTTTTATGATATCTTAAATAAGAATCATTAAGTTGCTTGATAAATTGTATATAATATTTATTCTAATGCCATACACAAATTCAATTGGGAGTTTTCTTTTATTCCTATTTCTCCCATGCCATAATATTTAAAAGTATTTTACAAATAAAGTTAATTTAATTTATTGATGATACAAAAGATCGTATGATTTTGTAACCTCAACACTCTTATATATAATTGTTATATTAATACGAGCCCTGATAACATCATATTTATGATATTTTTCTCCACCATAATTATGATCTTGTCCCTTCATTTCAAACGATACTGTTTTAAATCTAGTTCCGTTCCATTGCGCAACATCACGAACATTAGAGTTTTCCGGATTAGACCCTCCTAAATGATAAAACATTATAATCTCTACGTTATATTTAAATATTTGGTTATTTACAGATGTTATTGTAACATTTAGAGTATCTGAAAACGGCCATAACATATCTTTCCCTTCCAATTTGCAAGAAAACTCTTCACCGCCTACAAATATTGTTTCCGTTCTATTATTGCAGAAATACGGTTCGATACCGTAGTCCTCTTCAGCCAAAACGGGTTTCGCAGTCGCGAATGACGCAATAGCGGCTACAGCCATTACGATAACTACCGCGCTTGCTATCAGCATAAGCGCAACTCTTTTGTTCGTAGTTTTTTCCATGATTTTGTCCTCCTGAATAATACTTTTGGAAGTATACTTCCTATTTAGTTAAATAGTAACATAGCATAGTCAAAAAGTCAATACTCAAAAATATTTTTTCACTATATTTGTACTTTATTTTATCGCATAACCTATTACTTTATTGGTCGCTCGTTGCTTATCTTCCCGTCCTTTATATACACCGTCCTATTCATATACTTTGCCATATTGACGTCGTGTGTTACCATGATAACAGACTTTCCGCTCTTCGCTATCTCCGCAAACAGTTCCATCGTATTCTTTGCTGTCTCACTGTCAAGCGCTCCCGTCGGTTCGTCTGCAAGTATGATGTCGGGATCCTTTATTATGGCTCTCGCTATCGCTACTCTCTGTCTCTGTCCTCCCGATAACGTCTTCACCTTACGCTTGGCAAGCTCTTCTATACCGAGACTCTCGAGCGTCGTATACACTCTTCTCTTCGCATCTTTCATACTGCTTCCCTTCATAAAGTATAACGGCATCTCGACGTTGCTCATTACGCTTTCGCTCGGCAGAAGTCCGTAGCTTTGAAGCACGAACCCTATCTTATCCCCTCTGAGTCTCGCTATCTCGTTATCATTCATATTGTGCACTTCTTTGCCATCAAAATAATACTCTCCGCTCGTCATATTATCCATACAGCCGATAACGTTAAGAAGCGTTGACTTTCCGCTTCCCGACACGCCCATTACAGCAAGCGACTCTCCTCTCTCGAGCGTAAAGTCCACGCTGTCAAGCGCAACTACTTCGTTAGACTTACCTTTGTTATATATCTTGCTTACGTTATTCATTCTAATAAGTTCACTCATTGTCGTTACCTCCGTGAAAATCTTTGAGCATATCGGAATAATATATTATTACCGCATCGAGCGCTATAAGCAGCGCCGTATAGCCTATGACTATAAAAGTCGCAATAGCCGTCTCCTTATTTTTAATCAAAAATTGATCTCCGTAAGGATCCATTATCGGAACTATTATCCATGTTATTATAAGCGCGACTGCTGTAATAAGTACGGTCTTCACAGTATTCATGATAAATATGCTATTCTTAGTCTCTCCGAGAGAAAAACAAACGGAATAAAAATATCGGTTCTTTTCTTTATTTACAACCTTGTCGGTTATCGTAGTCATAACAAGAAGTATTGCAGTCACCACTCCCAAGTACGCGCATAAAGTAACTACTTCTTTATCCCCTTTCCCATATGAGCCCATTGCAATGATAAATCCCATAAGTAGCGTAACCACAAAGAGTTCGAATATTACAAATAGATTAACAGCTATATCTTTCTTGAAATACATCAATACTTTTTTCATATTCTCACCTCTCAAATATCAACGGGACGCTTTACCGCGCGACGTATAGCAGCAAAAAGCAATGCAATCAAAGATATACCGACATTAATAATACCGATTATAAAGTATTCGAGCGCGGATAAATACATATGCGTGCCCCCTATCACTGCGGAACCTGCAACAAGCGCTTCTATACCGAGTCCCAACAGCGAACCTACGAGAACTATCGGAATAGTCGCAAAGAACATCGCAAGGCATATCTCGTAGTTTTTCGCGCCGAGCATCTTATATTCGGCATAGAGTTTCCTATCCTTACGCATAAAATGATTGAACAAAATAATTATATTGACGGAAAATAATGCAAATAGACCCATGAGCGAAAATATCTTACCGTATAATACGCCGTAATAGTTTTCACTTTCCCACTCTATAACCCTCATTCTTTTACATAATTTTACAAAGCGTGACATATTTATACTGTCTTCATATGTAAAAGTAATACTATCCATTGTAAGCGGTATATTTTCATCGTTAATAATCACATAACAGCTACCACTATCGGCAATAATTCCGCGAAGTTCATAGTCATATCCATTTAGGTTAATTACATCTCCCTCTTTGATGTCATTATATCTATCGATTCGCTTTATTGCATCAAATTTTCTATCTCCGATTAAAATATGATTTTTTTCACTTTTCAAATCTTCGGCATTAAAATATCCATAACTTTCACTATTTTCATCATTTATATTATCTTCTGTTCTCAAAACATATGCGTTAAAATGAAAGTATCCATCGCCTGCACTCATAATTCCAAAATCTTCTTGAGAAAAAAATGTTTTATAGTTTACTGTAAAAAACAGTCTTTTGAGATTACCGAATTCTTTTTCCATTTCCGATATAACTTCTTGATATTCCGCTGAATTCTCATTAAAGTTTACATTATATGATGTGTTCGACAAATTAAACTGCTCAATAACCTTAAACAAGTAAGACGCAAAAACGCTTGCCATACATATAACAAACACCATTAAAAATATTATCAGCGGTTTAGTCCTATACGATCGCCACATACTTCCCAAATAAAACTTAATTTTCTTCATTATTTCCCTTTTATAAAGAGATTTATCCGATAATGCCATATGAAAAATAACACATCGGATAAATCTGCTTATTTTCTATATTTTTTATTGATGATACAAAAGATCGTATGCTCTCGTATCAGTTACATTATTACATGTAAGCGTTATATCAATTCGAGCTCTTATAACATTATGCTTTTTATATGTTTCATACTTTTTATCTTTTTCGTTATAATGTATATGCTCAATTCCCTCAGCCTCAAATGTCACGTTTTTAGTTGCCGTACCACTCCAAGTACTTACATCGTAAACATCAGAATTTTCCGGCTTATCAGCACCTAAATGATAATAAAACGTTATTTTTACATTATACTTAAACGTACGTCCATTTGTCGACGTGATAGTAACTTTTATACTATCCGCAAACGGCCATAACACATCGTTACCGTCAAACTTATACTTAAACTGTTCTCCGCCTATAACAACCGTTTCCGTTCTGTCATTGCAGAAATACGGCTCTATACCGTAGTCCTCTTCCGCCAAAACGGGTTTCGCAGTAACGAATGACGCAATAGCAGCTATAGCCATTACGATGACGATCATACTTGCGATCAGCATAAACGCAAATCTTTTGTTCATACTTTTTTCCATAACTTTTTCCTCCTAAATAATAATTTTGGAAGCATACTTCCTATTTAATTAAATAGTAACATAGTGTAGTCAAAAAGTCAATACTCAAAAATATTTTCTTTTACTACATTTATAATTTATTTTATCGCATAACCTATTACTTTATTGGTCACTCGTTGCTTATCTTTCCGTCCTTTATATAAATCGTTCTATTCATATACTTTGCCATATTGACGTCGTGCGTTACCATTATGACAGACTTCCCGCTCTTCGCTATCTCCGAAAACAGTTCCATCGTATTCTTTGCCGTCTCGCTGTCAAGCGCTCCCGTCGGTTCGTCCGCAAGTATGATGTCGGGATCCTTTATTATGGCTCTCGCTATCGCTACTCTCTGTCTCTGTCCTCCCGATAACGTCTTCACCTTACGCTTGGCAAGCTCTTCTATACCGAGACTCTCGAGCGTCGTATACACTCTTTTCTTCGCATCTTTCATATTGCTTCCCTTCATAAAGTATAACGGCATCTCGACGTTGCTCATTACGCTTTCGCTCGGCAGAAGTCCGTAGCTTTGAAGCACGAACCCTATCTTGTCGCCTCTCAGTCTCGCTATCTCGTTATCATTCATATTATGTACTTCTTTGCCATCAAAATAATACTCTCCGCTCGTCATATTGTCCATACATCCGATAACGTTGAGAAGCGTTGACTTTCCGCTTCCCGACACGCCCATTACAGCAAGCGACTCTCCTCTCTCGAGCGTAAAGTCCACGCCGTCAAGCGCAACTACTTCGTTAGACTTGCCTTTGTTATATATCTTACTAACGCCATTCATTCTAATAAGTTCACTCATTGTCGTTACCTCCGTGAAAATCTTTGAGCATATCGGAATAATATATTATTACCGCATCGAGCGCTATAAGCAGCGCCGTATAGCCTATGACTATAGCCGTTGCGATGCCTGTTTCCTTATTTTTGATAAAATAATTATCTTCAAGAGGATCGAGTATCGGGACTATTATCCATATTATTGCAAGCGCAGCCGCTGTAATAAGTACGGTCTTTACCGTATTCATGATAAATATGCTGTTCTTAGTCTCTCCGAGAGAGAAGCAAACGGAATAAAAATATCGATTCTTTTTCTTATTAACCACTTTATCCGTTACCGTCGTCATAACAAGAAGCATTGCGGTCACTACTCCCAAATATATGCACATTGACGCCGCCTCTTTATTGTTCTCCTCAAAAGTACTCATTGAAATGATAACTCCTATGAGTAGCGTCACAGCAAAGAGTTCGAATATTACGAATAAATTAACGGCTATATCCTTCTTAAAATACATCATTACCTTCTTCATATTCTCACCTCTCAAATATCAACGGGACGTTTTACCGCGCGACGTATAGCAGCAAAAAGCAATGCAATCAAAGATATACCGATATTGATAATACCTATCATAAAGTATTCGAGCGCGGATAAATACATATGTCCGCCGTCTATCCATACCGAACCTGCGACAAGCGCTTCGATACCGATTCCCAACAGCGAACCTAAAAGAACTATCGGAATAGTCGCAAAGAACATCGCAAGGCATATCTCGTAGTTTTTTGCGCCGAGCATCTTATATTCGGCATAGAGTTTCCTGTCCTCTCTCATAAAATGATTGAACAAAATAATTATATTAATTGAAAATATAATAAACAAACCTATCAACGAAAATATCTTACCGTATAGTATACCGTAATAGTTTTCGCTTTCCCACTCTATAACCCCCATTCTTTTACACAGTTTTACATAACGTGACATATTTATATTTTTATCATATAAAAATGATATATTACTTATTTTAATAGGGATACTTTCATCATTTATAATGGCATAAAAACCATAATGGTTTTCAATAATTCCACGAAATTCGAAAATATAACCGTTAAAATTAACGTCATCTCCAATTTGAATATCTTGATATTTTTCAAGCAATACTAACAAGTTTAATACATCTTTACCTATAAGCAAACAGTTTTTATCGCTTTCCAAATCTTTTTCTGTAAAATATCCATAAACATTCCATTCTTTGTCGTTAATTATTTCTTTATCATCAATTATTTTTATTGTCGGTTTAGGTTGATACTTCGAAACATTTGCAAACATTATCTCTATATCGTTTCCCGAAACAAGAGTTTCTAACGTTGCATCGAGATATTTTCTTTGAGGTTTACCAAAGGCTTTTTCCATTTCTGATATAACATCTTGATATCCTAACGACTTTTCGTTGAAACTCACGGTATACAACGCAGTTTCTCTTTTTAAAGAATCAATAAACTTAAACACATATGATGCAAAAACGCTCGCCATGCAAATAACAATAATCATTAAAAATATTATCAGCGGTTTAGTTCTATATGACCGCCACATACTTCCCAAATAAAACTTAATTTTTTTCATTCTCTCCTCTCTTGTAAAAAATCTAAAAGATAAGACTTATTTGATAAAATCGCAACATAGCATAGCGATATCCGTATTGACGATCATATTCCTTCCTTATTTCATCGGAGAATTAAATCTAAGATCTATTTCTTATCGCTACTATACACTTTAAGCAATATGCAGGGATATTATCAAAATAATAAAATTTTCTCTACAGCAAAAGTATAACACGCCCATAATCGAAAGTCAATATATTTCTGCAGATTTGGAGATATTTTTTGTTGATATCCGCATATATTATCATACGCGACAAATAATATTATTTACTTCTGATACTATATAAAATTATCATATAATATTGATATATAAAATCTATCTTGACAAATCTTCAAATAATTATAAGACCATATTAAAATTGCATTTCAAACATTAAATCGTGTTTTCGACAATATTCGACAAAATAATACAAAAATAGCGTTATTTCGACATTGAAAATATTGCTATACCTTACTCATTTATGCTAATATATTTTTAGAGAGTATAATCGAGTCGTACGCGACTCAACAACGAGATGCAGAGCCTTGACTACGAGATTCTGCATTTTTATTTTGCAGCCGTCTCGCGAAGATATAAAAAATGCCGAGGATATAACTCTCTCGGCATATGCGACAATTTCTGCAACCAATATTATATGATCATATTATTTTCAATTTATCAATAGAATTAGAATTGCCTATCTACAATTCGCCGTATTGCGCATCAAAGCGCTCCCAACTCTCTGAGCGTCTCGTCGCTGGGCTTCAAATCTACGAAATCAGTAGGGGTCACAGCCTTTCCGTTCTTGTCTATGAGATACACCGTCTCTCCCACTCGTACCCAAGCGTAACCATTCTTGAAAGACGTTACCGCAGTATACGCCGCGCCTTTGCCTATCTCCTTGAAAGAAGTATTGACGAACGTCCATCCGCTATCCTTTCTGACAGCCGCGATGCCTTCGCTGAACGACTTCGCGTCTTTATATACGGGGCTCTTGACCTTACCGTACTTATTGATAAACTTATACTCCTCGCCGACTCTTACCATCGCGTAACCGTTACTGAAGGACTCGACGTAGTTATAATATATATTCTTAAACGCCTTGGACCCGTTAGTTTTGATAAACGTATATTTGTCGCGGCTCTCTCTTATCCAAGCTCTTTTCTCAGAGTTATTGAAATCTCCTACCGGCTTTTCCTCGTTCACGTCGGTCATTCTGACGATGAGATCGCCCTTAAACTTTCCGTCCGTACCGATAAGTCTCCAACTCAGATCGTCGGTCTTAACGAACGCTACGCCGTTATAAAACGGTTCGGCGTCATAAAACTTACACGGAATGATCTCTTTGCCGCTCTTATTTGCGTATCCCCACTTTTCAACGCCGTTCTCCGTACGGCAAACAGGTATGAGCGAATTATTGAAAATAGTTACGTTCTCTCCTCTATTTCCTATCTGCAAGTTAAACGGCGACAAAACTATAACGATAACGAGAATGATTAATAGCGCCGAAATGAACGCCTTGACGTACCTGACGGGCAAAGTCCTCTTGAAAATTTTGGAAAATATTCCCGATATACCTTCTGATATGTACGATATGAAAGCGACTATCGCCGCCCACATCTTGATAAAAAACAAATCAAAAGAATTATACGCGCGAGTCGAAGCGCTCTTCGTGAGCTTTACGACTTCGATTCCCGTCCTCTCTTGATTGAGTCTGTACTCAACCTCGGAAGAAATATCTATAACGCTGAGATCGTCGAACCCGTCGTTATCTCCGGATACCGCAATATCGTTTACGCTATCGTCGAGAACGTCGGAAGCTATACCGTCGGCGCTAGCTATAACGACGCTTTCTTCGACGTTATTCTGCGCGGCGATATTATCTGCGGCGTTTTTGCCCGCTTTCCGCTTATTCTTTTTGAATTTTTTCGTAAACTTCGATGCCATAAAGACCTCCAACGCTTTATTATTATATAATACTCGAAGAAATTAATCAATAGTCTAAGGCAATTAATATCAAAATTTCACCGAAAATACTCTTATATTCGCCAAAATTTTATTCTTATTGATTGCTAAAGACACTGCTATGCGACGAAAACAAGATATTAACGCCGTAATTAGGATAGGCGATATTTCCGATAGACAATACCAAAAGTCCGTAATAGCTCGATATCCATTATGCAACCGAGCGAGTAACAGACGCTACGCAAATTAAGATTCGTAATCGGCAAAGTCAAGTTCGCCTTCGTATTTAGCTCCCGCGAACAAAAATTCCGTCTCTACTTCAACGCTGTTATAATCGTTATAACTTATCTCGCCCGTGGCGTTATAGTTCTCGGGAAGAGTGGTATCCTTTTTTTCGATATTGACGCCTATGCCCTTGGTAACGTTAGTCAAGTTGTTCTCCTGAACGTTCAAACTTCCGTCCGTTCCCTCTATGAAAACGCCGTAATAATAGTTAGAAATATTGCACCTTCTGATCTGTATGAAACTCGAATTTTTATCTACATATATGCAGTATCCGCCGATTCTTTCGTCTTTCGTATCATTTTTTCTGTCAATGAAAAATTCGCTGTCTATAACGCTCAGCGCCGCGCCGCTTTCAACGTAAAGCGTAGCGTCGCCCGCATCGGGATAACTTTTGTTATAAAAACTTATGCCGGTTACGTTGAGTCGCTTGTCAGACTTTAGTCTTAACGAATTGACGACGACGTTATTATCCGCGGAGAGCGAGAGCGATTTATCTACGGTAAGAGCCTCGCCGTACCGCCCTGTTTCGACAAAAACGTTTCCGCCCTCTTGAACGTTTTCTATCGCTTCCGCTATCGTAAAGAACTTAGCCTTGCCGAGCATAGGGTCGTCGTCTTTAATGCTTTTAGACGTTATCGCGTCGTACACCTCGATAAGAACGCTCTTCATCTTATCGCCGGCTTTTGCCCGAAGTTCGCATTTCCCGCTTTTTAACGCTTTGACCTTTCCGCCGCCGTCAACGCTCGCGATACCTTGATCGGTCACGTACAGTTCGCAATCGGCGCCTAAGCTCTTGACCTCTTTTTCTTCCCCTACGACAAGACGCAGCGATACCTCGCTGAGCTGTATCTCTTTCTCGTTAGTCCCGCCCTCGCACGCCGCAAGCGAAAACGCGACGACTATCATTAATATAAAAACCGCGGCAAAAGTCAAAATTCTGTTTTTGCTCATATAGTACTCCTTATCAGTATGTAACGGCGATACGCGACGATATGTAGCTCTATTGCGTTTTAAGGTTGCGTTTTCTATTATTATTGTCCTAAAATCTCACATTATTAATGTAAAAGTATAAATATTTTATTAATTTTTCGTTTTAAGTTAAACAATTTGTTTGAAACCTGTTGAAAATTTCCAAATTTATGTTATAATATTAACAAATAGGATTTTCAAAAAATCCTCAGAAAATCGAAATTAAAAAGTCAAGGAGTTAATATTATGAGTAAAAAAACCGTATTCGTTACCGGAGCCTCCGGCTCAATGGGAAGCGAAGTATTAAAGCAAGTTGCCGACACTCACAAGTTCAACTCTCTTATCCTTCTCCGTAAAAAGCCTTCCAACGAGAAGCTTGCCGAGAAGCTTAAGAAGAAGTACGGCAATGAGATCGAGATCATCTTCGGAGATCTTTCCAAGTACGACGACTGCGTTAAATGCGTAGAAAAGAGCGATTATATCCTTCACTGCGCAGCTATCATTCCCCCTATTGCCGATCATAATCCGAACGGCGCCGAAAAAACCAATTACTTCGGAACGAAGAACCTTGTTGACGCCATAAAGGCTTCTCCGAGAGCTAACGAAGTTAAGCTCGTACACATCGGTACGGTTGCCGAGTACGGTCATAGAGATTGGAGACATCCGTGGGGACGCGTAGGCGATCCGCTCGTTCCGAGCGCTTACGACTTCTACGCAGCTACCAAACTGAGAGCCGAGAGATACCTTCTCGAAGCGGATCTTCCCAACTGGGTAGTTCTTCGTCAGTCGGGCGTTCTTCACGATAACCTTTTCAAGAACAATATGGCGGACGGTCTCATGTTCCACACCTGTTGGAACGTGCCTATCGAGTGGGCGACTGCAAGAGACAGCGGTATCGCTCTCAAAAACCTCGTAGTCAAAGACAGCGAAGGCACTTTGAAAGAAGGATTCTGGAAGAAGATATATAACATCGGTAACGGCGATACTTGCCGCGTAACGGGTTACGACACTATGGCTGCAGGATTCGGACTCATGGGCGCTACTCCCGAGGACTTCTTCAAGCCGAACTGGAACGCTATTCGTAACTTCCACTGTTTCTGGTACTACGACAGCGACCTGCTCAACGACTACCTCGACTTCCGTCACGAGACGTGGGAAGATTTCTGGAAGAATATGGGCAAACTCAACTGGTACTTCAAGATGGGCGCTATAGTTCCGAAGTCTTGGATATCGAAGCTCGCTCTCCAGAGACTTTTCAAGGACTCGAACGCTCCTAAGTTCTGGCTCAACAACAATATCGAAGGCCGCGTAAAGGCGTTCTTCGGCAGCAGAGAGGAATACGACAAGATAGGCGAAGACTGGGCTAACTTCCCGCTCTTCAGAAAGAACCAAATCAAGGATGAGAACGGCAACGTTGTTGACTATGAGTACAGAAGAGATATCAAGAACGCTCACGAATTCATTCTCGACCACGGTTACGACGAGTCGAAGCCCGATTCAGAACTCGATATAGAGGATATGAAGAAGGCGGCTGAGTTCAGAGGAGGAAAGTGCCTCAGCGAGACTATGACGAAAGGCGACCTCTATACGAAACTCAAATGGCAATGCCACGACGGTCACGTATTCGAATCGTCTCCGTTCACGATAATCAAAGCGGGTCACTGGTGTCCGAGCTGCTGTATTCCGGTAAGCGGAGAAGGCGAGAACAAGGCTCCTTGGCAGTTCGATAAACTCGCTAAGCACATACCTTTCTACGCTCAGGTTTGGTACGACACCCATTCGAAGGATGAGGATAACGTATATCCTGCAGACTGTTATAAGGACATCCTCGAGGCTGAAGCTAAGAATAAGAAATAATGAAACGTCTATCCAAAAAGGATAAAATCATCGACGGCACTCTGCGGCTCATTGCAAAACGCAATACGCTCGACATTACCGTCAGAGAGATTGCCAAGGAAGCGAAGGTAAACGTAGCTGCTATCAACTACTACTTCTCTTCCAAAGAGCAACTCTTTCTCGAAGTCAACCGCCTGTTTATGGAAAACTTCGAAAGCGCGATCAAAATACTAGACGGCGACGACGACAACGATGAGGCAAAGCTCGAGAAATGGCTTTTGGAAATAATCGATTATTCCATGCATTATCCCGGGATGTTCAATATACTCATCGAAAAGCTGAAAGCGGAAGAACCTTCCCTTCAGGACGTCGTGATCGTTGCAAAACTGTGGGAATGCGTGGCAAAGTTCTCTTCGCTCCTTGCGAAAGTACTGCGCCCTGCCGACGGCGACGAAAGGAAACTGTTCATCCTGTTCGGCTCAGCGATCGTTTTCCCCTGCATGATAGCCTCCTACGATATAGTTGACGAATTCAAACTAAAGACGCAAGAAGGTAAACTACAATTAATAAGAATGACATTAAATATTTTTAGGAGATAAAACTATGAGTAAAATGGATTTGAAGAAAGTATTCATTTGCGGCGGTACGGGATTCCTCGGTTACTACTCCGCTCTTGAATTCATCAAACAGGGCGTCAAGGTCGGCGTTATGGCTCTTCCGGGCGAAGGTATCCTCAACGCAGATTTCTGGCCGAAAGAAATAGAAGTTCACGAAGGATTCCTCTTCAACTTCAAGAAGATGAACAGAGACCTTACCGATAAGGAAAAGGCGATGAACGCTACATTCGACGAGAAGGTAAAGATGTTCGAGGGATACGATGCGCTCGTTTACGCAGTAGGTCCGGACGACAGAGTTCACTCCCCTGCAGGTTCCACCGGTTACGAGTACTTCTATGAGAAACTCGTTACGGAGGTCGCAGATACTTTCGAAGCCGCTAAGAAGGCAGGCGTTAAGAAGGCTGTTCTTCTCAACTCGTACTTCGCATACTTCGACAGAGCGGGTATCAAGAAGAGCGCCAAGAGCGACAAATACGTTATCGAGCCGGCTAAAGATCCCAACAAGCCCGGTTATCTCGCAGAGAGACATCCTTACATAAAGGTAAGAGTAGAGCAGTCCGCTAAGATGATAGAAGTCGGCGGCGGCGTTGCTAACGGCGGTATGGACGTCGTCGTTCTCGAGCTCCCCTACATATTCGGAAATATGCCAAAGAGAACTCCGCTTTGGAAAGAAGTATTCCTCGACAGATTCGCTAAAATGCCCGCTGTCATGTTCCCCAAGGGCGGTACCAACATGATCCACGTCGACGGTATTGCGGAAGCAGTAGTCGCAGCTACCTACTACGGCGAGCACGGCGACAGACTCCCTGTCGGTAACGAGGACAGAAAGTACGAGTATATGATCAATAAGATGATGGAAGACATCGGCGCTACCAAGAGATATATGGGAGTTCCCACTTGGATGGCTACTATAGGAGGCAAGATGGTTGCGAGCGGTCTCAAGAAGACTAATCAGGACTCGGGTCTTAACTATCACTATCTCATGAAGGATATACAGTCAAGAGATCTTTATATGCAGGATGCGGCTCTCGAGACTCGTAAGAAGCTCCACTACGACGAATTCGGTTACACCGGCGGCGGTTCGCTCGACGACGGTATCTACAAGACCGTTATGGCTTGTTATCCGCACAGATTCGACGAGAACGGCAAGCTCATCGAGAAGTGGCAGGGCGTCAATCCTATCAAGCAGGAGACTGCCGAGAACAACAAGTTCGTCAATAAGAAGTAATTAAAAATATTCAACTGTTTCGAAGCAAAACTCCCGATCGATCAAAATCGGGAGTTTCTTTTTATATTGATCGGATATCAAACCTATAATTACTATTTTCTACAAATACGATTTTATTAATACATATCTATATGTTTAATGATTTTTACATTTATTTTTGAATACTCTAAAGGGGGAATTTATAAAAATCGTTTTACCGTGAACGCCGCAACTTACTAAATAACGACGTCGATCATTTTATCGTAATAGAACGCTAGTAATTTCACAATACGCAATAAACGCTTCGAATAAAACTCTATCTCAAAACGATTTCTAATTGAACAGTTAAATTTATGAATTTCCCTATCGTAGAGAGCAAACAACTCTTATTTGATATTATAAACAGGCTTATTGTCGAGCCAATCGGAGTTGATCCCGTTATACGCGCATACTTCCTTCATAAATTCGTCTATATCGCTAAGTTCTACGCTATCGAACCACTCCCTGCCGTACAATTCGATTTTTTCTTCTTTGCTCAGCAAAGACCATGATCTATCGCCAAGTTTTTCATCGACATTCAAAGGATATACATCTACTTTTATACAGGTATTACCGTCTAAATAATAAAACTTCGATATATTTAACGAATAATCATCTTTATTAGCTAACTTGCCATTGTTCTCGAATATATAATATTCCCCCCAATTGCGATAACTCATAACTGCATAGTTTAACTCATAATTGTCACGTTTAACGCTCATATTATATGAGCGTAACCAAGAGAAATCATATTCATTTAAGACCGATTTATCATTTTTCTTATACGCGTCTTTGATTTCTTTCAACCTTTTTTCACTCATTCCGGCAAATCCCGGCAAAGTCTCATACACAAAAGTAATATTTCCATCTATTTTTTCTGGGAAAAGTCGCCATATCGGAGGTAACACGCCACTAACAAAATTCATCTCGTCTATCGTCATTGTATGACTATCTAAAATTTTTACACTTCCGGGAGCTATTTGATTATTCCGATTCCATATAACGACTCCGATTATTATTCCAACAATTATTATAATAGCAAGAATAATCGTAATTGCTATAACTTTCTTTGATTTTTTTGCAAGTTTCATAATTGTGCCTTCTTTTTCATTCGTATTTTTACGCTACATTTTTATAATAACGTGCTTTCAGTTTTTCATTTGTTTAACAACATAATCAAATGTTTTTACATTTATTATTTTAGTGCGATATTGATTAATGATTTCTATTTGATATTGTAAACAGGTTTATTGTCGAGCCAATCGGAGTTAATTCCGTTATATGCGCATACTTCCTTCATAAACTCGTCTATATCGCTAAGCTCTACGCTATCAAACCACTCTCTGCCGTACAATTCGATTTTTTCTTCTTTGGTTAACTTTTCCCAAGACCTATCTCCTAATTTTTCTTGATAATTGTTTGGGAAAATATCTATACAATATCCTCGATCTAATCCGCAGAAATATGTCTTGTTTATTATTAATTCATTTTGATTTTTCTTATTAATAACGTCACTGTAATTTTCCAAGGTATATTGCAAATTCCCGCGAAAACAAATCAGCCGTATATCATAATTACTACCTTCTACATTAACTTCACAATAACGAAGATTTCTGAAATCCGCTTCTGACATCTTTGTGTAATCGACCGTGTTTGTCTCCAGTATATTTCTTATTTCTTGAAGCCTATCCCTATCGATTCCATGACCGGTTATCGCGCTACCATATACAAATGTAACGTCTCCATCTATTTTCTCAGGCAATAACAAAGAAAAAGGCAAAAAATATCTTGCTATTCTTGCTTCTTGAAGCGTAAAAGAATGACTACTGACCTGATTATTTCGACCTACAGACACGGTATTATTTCTCACCCATATGCCAACTAATACTCCAACAATTATAACAACAGCAAGAATAATCGTAATTGCTATAACTATTTTTGATTTTTTTGCAAGTTCCATAATTAATCACCCATCAACTTTTTCATTTGTATATTTAACGCTACTTCGTTGTTTTATAAATAATGCGTTTGCATTTTTTTGTTTTTCAAAATAGCGAAAGAGTTTTTTCATTATTTTAACGCGATTATTTATTAAGTTTTTTTATTTTATATTATAAACAGGCTTATTATTGAGCCAATCGGAGTTGATTCCGTTGTACGCGCATACTTCCTTCATAAACTCGTCTATATCACTAAGCTCTACGCTATCGAACCACTCTCTGCCAAATAGCTCGATTTTTTCGTCTTTGCTTAATTTATCCCAATCTTTACCATTCAGCCTTTCCTTATAACTATTAGGATATATATCTATTCTATACATTCGATTATAACCGTTATAATATGTTCTATTTATATTTAAGACTGCTTCGCTCTTTTCGTTCGTAACATAATTAAAGGGCATAGGCTTATCCCAAATGGAATTAGGATTTTCATAAATACAAGAAAATTCCATATCATAACCATCTCCTTTAGCCGTCATTCGACAACATCGAAGGTATTCAAAATCATTGCGTGTTATGCCTTCATATTGTGGAGATTTCATATTTTTTAATGCTTCTATATTTTTTCTGATTTGAATAAGTCTATCTTCACTAATACCTTGATATTTCGCCAAATCTCCGTATATAAACTCTATATCCCCCTCAATTTTTTCAGGTAATAATAAATCTAAAGGTAAATATCCCATAATATATCGCGTTTCTTCTCTTGTAATGATATGTCGGTTAATCAAATCATTCTCCCCGGGCTTCACTGAATATTCCCTCTTCCATATGACTATACCTGCTACTATTCCGATAACTATCACAACAACGAGAATAACTGCAACGGCTATAACTATTTTTGATTTTTTTGCAAGTTCCATAATTGATTCACCCTTCAACTTTTTCATTCGTATTTTTACGCTGCTTTTTTATAAATAACGTTCTTTCATTTTTTCTTTTGTTTAACAACATAGTCAAAAGTTTTTGCATTTCATTATTTTAATGCGATATTTACTAAATGCTCTCATTTGATATTATAAACAGGTTTATTGTCGAGCCAATCGGAGTTAATTCCGTTATATGCGCATACTTCCTTCATAAACTCGTCTATATCGCTAAGCTCTACGCTATCAAACCACTCTCTGCCGTACAGTTTGATTTTGTCTTCTTTGGTTAAATAGCGCCAATCTGTATCTCCGAGTTTATAGTTATAATCTAACGGATATACATCTATTAATATATTTGTATCCATATCAAGGTAGTAGGTACAGTATATATCAAAATATTCCTGAGATTTATTATTATCACTATAAAATATCTTCGGTGCCTCGCACTCATTATTCATATAATATATAACATATTTCATCATATATTTTTCTTTTTTTATTGTCATTTCACAATTATTAAAATACTTAAAATCATCAGCATTGAGCTTCGAAGAATCATTATATTCAGCATACTCTTTTATTTTTGCAAGTTTATCCTTATTAATTCCTTCATAGTATCCTAAACTTCCATAATTAAACGTTATGTCCCCGTCAATATCCTTAGGCAACAATAAAGTTATCGGTAACACTTCGCTTACAAACTTTGCTTCTTTGACAGTCATTTCATGACGAACTGTTAAGTTCGCATTTCCGGGTGGTAATATATACGTACGCTTCCATACCGCTATTCCAACTACTATTGCTACTGTAATCGCAATAATAAGAATAATCACAACTGCTATAACTATTTTTGATTTTTTTGCAAGTTCCATAATTAATTCACCCTTCAACTTTTTCATTTGTATATTTAACGCTACTTCATTGTTTTATAAATAATGCGTTTGCGTTTTTTTGTTTTGCAAAATAGCGAAAGAGTTTTTTCATTATTTTAACGCAATGTATTATTTCTATTTGATATTATAAACAGGCTTATTATTGAGCCAATCGGAGTTGATCCCGTTATACGCGCATACTTCCTTCATAAATTCGTCTATATCGCTAAGCTCTACACTATCGAACCACTCTCTGCCGTACAATTCGATTTTTTCTTCTTTGCTCAGCAAAGACCATGATCTATCGCCAAGTTTTTCATCGACATTCAAAGGATATACATCTACCTGTATACATGTATTACCGTCTAAATAATAAAACCTCGATATATTTAACGAATAATCATCTTTATTAGCTAGCTTGCCATTGTTCTCGAATATATAATATTCCCCCCAATTGCGATAACTCATAACTGCATAGTTTAACTCATAATTGTCACGTTTAACGCTCATATTATATGAGCGCAACCAAGAGAAATCATATTCATTTAAGACCGATTTATCATTTTTCTTATACGCGTCTTTGATTTCTTTCAACCTTTTTTCACTCATTCCGCCGCCGCAACCATGAGTTTCGTAAGCAAACTTAATATCTCCGTCAAATTTTTCAGGAAATAATTGCCTTATTGACGGTAATACTCCGCTAACAAAAGCCATCTCTTCCCTCGTCATTGTATGACTATCTAAAATTTTTGCACTTCCGGGAGCTATTTGATTATTCCGATTCCATATAACGACTCCGATTATTATTCCAACAATTATTATAATAGTAAGAATAATCGCAACTGCTATAACTATTTTTGATTTTTTTGTAAGTTCCATATTATCCTCATTTATAAAATATCAATATATCGCCAAGCTCGTATGTAACTTTTATTAATTATAGTTGAAGCGTATCCAGCCCTCAACCAACCAAAATGACAAACAAATTCAGAATCTTTATATCCATATGCTACTACAGCATGACAATCTTCGGTTGCATTTTTATAAGATATATTACCATTGTCATCTTTTACAGGATATTTATAAGAGAATGTACTGCCTTTAGTAGTTGCTATCATAGGAAACCCTTGCTTTCCTATAAGTGATTTTACTGAAATATATAAAGCGCTCTTCCCTTTTATTTTTTTACTATATCCTAAGTTTTGAGCATATTGATTAATAACTTTGACTTGAAGATCTTCAGATGTTCCATACTCCTCAGAAGGCAATTTGCCCGGATGTGCAAGACTTATCAAATATTGATGTAACCTTTCTGCATCCTTTTTGCTGGGAATTAATTGAGGATGCTTGGTACAATCTTGTGAATAAGGATAGGTATACTGAATATTTTCCCAAGCACTAGTATTAGAGGGAACAACGTCACACCAGTCAGTTCTATCGTACAATTGCAATACCATACCTATAGCAACTAATGCGCATGAGCCGTATAGATTATCTCCAAACAGCATATCCTCCCCGCCCACGGTATATTTTAAGGTGCGCATATAATCATATTTTCTATCTTGATAATTGTATCTGTAAATTGAATAATTTATGCAATCATTATTATAGGAATCATTCCAACTTTCATATGACTTAAGCGGCAAGAACCTTGTATTATATTCGTCCATTCCATAGAAATACACACCTCTTACAGCGTCCATCATTGTCATTTCTTTTTTATTGAAGTTAAGCAACGTGTATCCTTCGTCGATTATGCTCATAGGCATAGTCCCGTACTTTTTCTCTTCGACTATCTGTCTGTTGATCTCCTCTATCTCGTCGTCTCCAGCCTTATCAAATATCACTTCTTGTCCCGTTCTTACTTCGTACGTCTTGCCGTCGCGTTTATAAAAATACTGTCCCGGACCTGCATAGTAACATCTATGATCGATGACGTTCTCGGTTGTATAAATACTGTTAAAGCTCTCGTTTCTCTCGACGAACGTCTCTCCCTCTCTGAACCTTATGGCGTATCCGCCCTCTTCGAATTCGGTTAAAAGGTACGTAGGCTTTTCATTAAAATCATACAGTATCTTAACGTTACTGATCGTTACGGTCTTCTCGATTTCCTCGGACATTAACTGTATCCCGCTTATCTCCGCTTGCTTTTCGTTGATAGCGTCGATTATAGTTCCGCTATCGTATAACGACTCTATTTCGCGCTGTATTCCAGACAGCTCTTCTTCGGTTATAGCCCTCGTATCGATTCCTTCTGCCCAAGTCTCATAAGGAAAAAACGGTAATAGCGACACCGCTATTAGCATTAAGAGAGCAAGCGCCGCTACGCATATGCTCCGACGACGGTCTTTGACGTTGATCATATTCGTACCTCCTAAAATAATATTTCATATTTACATTGTATCATAAACTTTCTATACTTGTAAATAGCAAAAATGTATCTTATATTATACTTTAATGTCTTAACTTTTTCTAAAGACTGCCTTTATAAGCCGAGTATTGTTTATTAATAACGTATGCAAATACTACATTCTACATTATTCGACATTTTTCTACATATTGCGACAATTTACGACATCGGCGTTATAGTGAAATGACCGATCAAAAAAACGACCCGATACAGGATCAAGTCGTTCTAAAATAAAATATTCAAATAAATACTACTCGATATCGAGTCCGAAACAGCGTCTTCTTCTATATAGCTCGGGATCGTACTGTTCCCACTGCGAACGTATCTTCTTATTGTGCTCGAGCATAGGTCCGGTATAGATATATTTGATACCGTTTTTCCTCAAATTATTCATCATACCGTTGACCATGATGAAGTTGATGCCCCTATCCTTATATTCTTTCTTGATACCTATGCTATAACAGTCGACAGCGTCGGAATGATTGATATCCCAAAGCAAATGGAAAATACCGAACGGCAACAGTCTGCCGTTGCATTTTGACAGAGCTCTCGAAAGGTTAGGTCCTACGAAACCGTAAGCAATGAGTTCCCCGTCCTTTTCGATAGCGGCAACGTTATCGTCTTTCCATATCATCTTTATCATATTGAACTCGCGTTCTATCTGCTTTTCATTGATTTCGACGACTCCGTAAAGAGGCGCGTAAGCCTCGTTCCAAATGTCCTTGAGCGCCTTGATAACTATATCCTTCGCGGAATTCGCTCCGTTGGTCTTAATTATCTTCAAATCAAACCTCTTGAGTATCTTTTCGCAAAGTTCGTCGGCTCTTTCGTCGCCTTTTTCGGGAGTTTTGATGCGGTATTCTACCCAATCCACGATCTTTTCCATGCCGAGCCTCTCCATATGCTCGACGTAATAGGGAAAGTTGTAGACCGTAAGATAAAGGTTCATTTCGTCGAACCCGTCGACAAGCATCCCCTGCTTGTCCAAATCGGAAAATCCTATCGGTCCTACGAGTCTCGTCATCCCAAGCTCCTTAGCCCAAGCCTTAACGGCTCCGATAAGCGCGCCCGAAACCTCGTGATCGTCAATAAAATCAATTCTCGAAAAGCGCAGCTCCTTTATGTTCTGCTTTTCATTATACGCTTTGTTCAAAATAGCGGCGACGCGTCCTACGACTTTTCCGTCCTTTATCGCAAGAAACATCTTAGCGTCTGCATATTTGAACGCTCCGTTAACGTTCTCGTCAAACTCGTCTTTTTCGTCCGAAATGAGCTGCGGACAACTGTTCTTAACGCCCTTATAGAGCGTAAGCGGAAACTTGAAGAACTTCTTTCTGTCCTTCTTAGTCAATACTTCTTTGATCTCAACCATAAATTTACCCATCCATATATCGGAACATATCTTCCGTTATCTCTTCAATTCTATACCATTTATTGCCAAATGTCAAGCAAATCAAAATTACGTTAAAAGAATACCGACGATAGTCTTAGCGTCCGTTATGACGTTATCCTTTATCATCTTTAATGCGTCGCTCCTCTTTATCTTCTCGACCTCGAGGAATTCGTCGTCGTCAAGACGTTGAGCGGTTTTCCTAAGACCCGTGGCCTTATACACGTATATATGCTCGGACGAATATCCGGGAGTCGGAAGCATCGCTGTAAGCAATTCTATCTTATCCGCGACGTAACCCGTCTCTTCTTCAAGCTCTCTCGCGGCGCAACGCGCAGGGTCTTCTCCTTTTTCAAGTTTCCCCGCCGGCAATTCGTATATAACGCCGCCGCACGCATAGCGATACTGTCTCACAAGGAGAAATTCGTCGTCGTCGGTTAAAGCCGCTATAGTAGCTCCTCCGTTATGCAGAACGATTTCCCTGAAGCTAGTGTCTCCGTTGACAAGCTCTACCTTGTCTCTCTTGACTGTCATTATTTTGCCGTCGTAAACTATCTCGCTCTCAAGAGTCTTTTCCGTCATATCCATGATCATATCTCCTTATCGCCGTCGTATCGTTTATAAATATAAAGCCACGCTTAGCATATAAGTGTGGCTTCTGTATCTTTCATTTATTAATATAAGCTATTAAGCAATACCCGCTTTCTTGAGTTGTTTCTCTATTTCTTTGATAATCTTCTTCTGAAGTTTTTCATTAACGACTATCTTCTGAGAATCATTCTCTTCGGTTATCTCTTTCTCTTTAGCGGAGTAATTAGCGCTCTCCTTCTCTTCGAGTATCTTATCCGAAAGTTTCTCTCTTACGGTCTTATTTGTAAGCTCGATAACGGTCTTCTTGCCGTTCTCGTCGAGAACTACCTTTCCGTCGTCGTCAGTCTTATAGACGTTCTTATAAGACGTAACGTAATCGAGAGTAAGTCTATAACCGTCGTCCTCGTTTCCTACGACCTTATCGGTATCTTCGCAAGCGACGTAAGTTACCATTATTACATGGATACCGAAATCGTTGACGATATAGTTTACGGGCTCGCCGTTACCGCTGTCGTAAGAATATATCTCGACGTCGGGAAGCGTATTGTCAAACGGATTAGCGTACTTGCCTGCGGAAACTCCGCCCATCACGCCGAGAGAATTGTTCGCCATAGCTCTCTTTGCAAGCTCTCTTGCAAGAACTACGTACTCAACGACGTAAGAAGAAGTTCCTTCCATATTGATAGTATATCCGCTAGCGTTAAACATACCGGGGTCGTCGTTCACGAGATAAATATAATCGTCGAAAGCGTCGACTCTCGCGTTAGCGATAGCAGCGTCCTTATTCCCTTCGAAGTTCGCGGCGAAATTAACGTTCTTAGCGTCCGCTACGGCGTTAGACAGATCTCCGAGTATTCTCTCGTACTCTACGTCGTATTCGCTGTACGCCGAATTAACGCAAGCCACGCATTCGCAGTCCTTATTCTCGCATACCGCGTTCTTTATATATTTAGCGCCGTTCTGACAAGCTACGCATTCGCAATCGTTGTCGATACACGTAGCGTCGGGATCGTAATCGGGGTTCGAAACGTTGACCTTTATTCCGCCGATATCGGACTTGAAACCCGGCATAGAGAAGTTCTTATCAAGAGCAAGATCCGATCTGTTGTCGGATATCGCCTGGTTGTTATCGGTATCTCCGAGCACGCCCGCCTTTATAGCTTTAAGAGCGTTCTCCTGATCTTCGCTGAATTTAAGAAGTATCGACTTAACGGTAAAGTATCCGTTCTTTTCCTTATGATAAAGAAGGTCCTGACTGCTGTCGCCCTCTACCGCCGTCTTATACGTGTCCTCGTCGTATACGGTGAGCATATTGTTCGTAAGCGTGAAATTGTATCTGCTCGTAAGCTCTTCTTCCGAAACCGATATATCCTTGTTGATGAACTCTTTGTACTTTTCGAGAAGTCTCGACTCCTTTTGCGAGTCGAGGATAACTCTCCAAGCTACCTCTACGCTCGAGTAGTTCTTGAGGATGTTCTTCTTAAGACGGTTGTAAGCCTCTTTCTCCGCCTTCGTAAAATTAGCGGTATCAGCGTCCATCTCTTCGAAGAACGTCTTCTCGGCGCTTACCGTCTCGGAGGTGATAGACGCGTCTTTTTTGAAAGAAGTATCTGCGGTGACGGTTCTTTGAGTTCTCGGCTCGAGAGTCTTCTTATCCTCTTCTTCCGTATCCTCTTCATCCTCGTCTTCCTCAGGCGTAGCTGTGTTCGCCTCTATCTCCGCCTTGACCTCTTCGAGGATCGTATCGTAACTGGACTTGAACGATCTCTTTGCCGCCTTGATGACGTAAAGCTGTTCGTCCGGATCCAGCATATCGAAGAAATCGTACTGGAACTTGTCCTCGAGGTAGGTCTTATAACCCTTCTTTGCGAGGTTATCGATATATTCGTTATTTGCCTTCGTTATCTTCGCAAGATCGAGATCGTACTCCTCGGCGAAGGTCTTGACCGCGTTTAGCAAGAGTATCTCCCTCTTTGCCATCGACTTGGTAAACTCGGTAACTATTTTCTCACTGTCCCAACCGTAATATTGGATATAAGTATAACCGACCTGATTGTAATATGAAATAATATCGCCTTTCGTGACGACGCCTTTCAATTCGCCGACGTTGACCGTAGCGACGATCTGCGAACTGTCTCTGTCGGCGTTGAGCTCGAGGATCCCCGTACAGCCTGCGAAAAGCGTAGCAAGAACCAACGTCACCACAATTACTGAAAAAATCTTTTTCTTCATTACAATATCTGCTCCTTTATCACTGTATGCCGATAGAATTATCAGCGTATATTTTAATTACTTTGTTTATTATATATTATATTTTCGATAATAGCAATAGATTTTCAGAATATTCCGCAGCATTTCTTCAAAAATTTCTCGACGCTGTAGAGTTTATTGACGCTCAGCATATCCTTCGTCTCGAAAACCACCATAGGCTTAGTCGTCGGCATAAGAGTACATTCTCCCTGCATATCGCTCACCGCGAATATGACGTTTTCGTTTTTGAGACACGCCGTATCGGGGAATTCGACGCTCGTTATCTTAGATGAAACGTTGACTTTAGCCGCGCCGATCTTTGTCGCCATATTCTTGATGAATCCAACCTCCGCGAGATTGACGAGCGGTCTCGGCGGAACGCCGTAGCTTTCCGTGAGCGTCGCGAGCAAGCGTTCTTTGTCCTTTTCGTCTCTTATCTCCGCTATCTCTCTGTATATACGCATCTTTTCGCTCGATAAAGAAACGTATTCGTCCGCAAGATAAGCGTCGAGTTCGACGCTGACCTCCGCGCTGCCTTCTCTCTTTTTCTCGTACGCCGCGCCGCCTTTCGCCGCGGAAAGCTCTTCGACTGCCTCTTCGAGAAGTTTGCAATACATCTCGTATCCCACCTTTTCGATATGCCCGTGCTGTTCTCTTCCGAGAATATTGCCCGCCCCTCGAATCTCTAGATCGCGCATAGCTATCTTGAATCCGCTGCCGAACTCTGTATACTCCATGACGGCTGAAAGACGCTTCATCGCGTCCGTCGTCATGACCTTATCGGTATTTGTCGTAAAGTAGGCGTACGCCATTCTGTCGCTGCGTCCGACGCGTCCTCTTAGCTGATAGAGCGCCGCAAGTCCGAGCTTATCGGCGTCGGCGACTATGAGCGTGTTCGCGTCGGGCAGATCTATGCCATTCTCGATAATAGTGGTACATACAAGCACGTTTGCCTCTTTGTTGTAGAATCTCATTATGTTCTCTTCGAGCGTGTTCGCGTCCATCTGTCCGTGTCCTACGATAACGCTTGCTGACGGTACAAGCTCCGCTATACGGCTTGCGAACTTCTCTATTCCCTGCACTCTGTTGTGCAGAACGAACACCTGTCCTCCGCGCGCGAGTTCTCTTTCCACCGCGTCTTTTATGAGCCCGTCGGTGAGCTCGGTAACGTATGTCTGTATCGGGACTCTATTCGTAGGCGGAGTCTCGAGAAGCGATATATCCCTTACTCCCGTAAGCGCCATATTGAGCGTACGCGGTATCGGAGTCGCGGAAAGCGTCAGAATATTGACGCTGTTATTTACGAGCTTCAGCTTCTCTTTGTGCTCGACGCCGAAACGCTGTTCTTCGTCGAGAACTATGAGCCCGAGATCTTGAAATTCCACGTCCTTTGAAAGCAGTCTATGCGTCGCGACGATTATGCTCGCCTTACCCGTGCGAATATCTTCGAGACTTTGCGCTATTTCCCTTTTTGTCTGGAACCGCGAAAGTATAACGGCGTTCACCTTGAACTTATTGAATCTTGCAAGGACCGTATTGTAGTGCTGTCTCGCAAGTATCGTAGTCGGAGCAAGTATAGCCGCCTGTTTCCCTTCGACGATAGTCTTGAAGACCGCCCTTAAAGCAACCTCCGTCTTTCCGAATCCCACGTCGCCGCATAACAGTCTATCCATAACAACGCCGTTCTCCATATCTTTCTTGATCTCGTTCACGGCGTTTAGTTGATCCTCGGTCTCGGTAAATTCGAATTCGTCTTCAAATTCCTTTTGCCACGACGTGTCTTCCGAGTACTTGTAGCCTCTCACCTGTCTTCTCTTTGCGTAAAGATCTACAAGATTCACAGCCATGCTCTTGACCGACGCCTTGACGCGCTCTTTGAGTTTTCCGAACTCTTTGCCGCCGAGCTTCGATAGCGACGGCTCTTTGTCGCTGCCCGAATATCTGCTCAGCGTATCCATTTGATCTATCGGAAGATAGAGTTTGTCGCTGCCCTTATACTGAACTATGACGTAATCTCTCTCTATCTTATCGAATCTCAGTCTTTCTATACCTACGCACTTTCCGATACCGTGCGCTTCGTGAACGACGTAATCGCCGCATTTCGGGATAGTGAAAGTCCGCCTTTTCGACTTTCCGCTCCTTACCACGTCGCGTTTTTTAATGAGTTCGTTAGCTCCGATAACGACCGTCTTTCTTCCCGAATAATTGAATCCGTAAGAAACGCCTAACGGCGTTAGCGCGACTCCCCCATTATAGTTCTCAAGCGATTCGTAATACGTACTGCCGACGTTCTCCGCCATAAGGCTTTCGCCGATACTTCTCGCCGTATCCTTGTCTCTGCAGCACAGTATGACCTTTACTCCGCTCACCGTGAAATTCTTTATATCGCTAACGAGCGCAGGATAATTCATATAGTACTGCGTTATCGGAACGGTCCTGAATTTAACGGCTTCGCTTGCCGAAAATATAGGATTGAGCGAAGCGATATTTTGAAATGAAACCTGCGTATATGTATTCGCCTTTTCATAACTTATATCGCGAGCCAAAAGCGAAAAGCGATGTATCTTCAACGCTTCGCCCTCTTCTTTCAACGTCTCTAATCTATTGTGAAATTCATTAAGATACGCCTTTATCTTATCGTCCACTATCTTCGGTTCGTCATATATTATGACCGTATCTTTGGGAAGATAATCATATAAAACGCTCATACCTTTTCTGACGAACGGAATGAGCCAGCTCAGAGACGGCGGGATATATTTACTCGATATATCCTCGTCTATCATCTCCTTTATTTCGAGTAATCTCTTTCTTGCGTTCGACGGACACTCTGCGATAAGTCCGTCTATCTTTTTGACGTATTCATTGAGATATTCCCTGTCAAATAGCATATCCGAACAAGGTAAAACGCGTACGTTCTCTATCTCTCTTACGGACATCATGGTATCGACGTCGTATATCTTTATGCTCTCGAGTTCCGTATCGAAAAACGTGAGTCTCACCGCTTCGCCGCTATAAGGATAGATGCTCAATATATCGCCCTTTACCGAAAAACTTCCCCTTTCCGCGACGACCTCTTCTCTCGTATATCCGCTTCCCGTCAAGACTTCGACTACATAGTCCATATCGTACTCTCTGCCCTTGACGAAGTCTACGGCGCCGTTTCGAAGGGCGTCTATCGACGGAAGGAACTGAACGAGAGCCTCGGCAGGTACGGCGAGCGCCTTAAGTTCGTTATCCGAAAGAGCGTAAAGCGTCTCCATCCTCGAAGATACGTTATAGGACTGATTACTGCGATTATATACGAGAACGTCATCCTTCTCCTGCAAAAGACCCACTTTACCGACGCCGAAATACTCTTCGAGCCTGTCGCGCGCCTCGCGAGCCGACACTCTGTCGCCGGTCACGTAGACGACGAACCTATCAAGCGAAGCCGCTACGTGCATTTTACTTCCCCTGTCGAGATTCATGGCGTAAACGTTCTTTCCGTCTTGAACGGCGTTATAAAGCTCTGCGAATTCTCCGCCGAGCCTCTTCAGATCGAGTATTCCGTCAAACATATCTTTCACCTCCGAATGTCTTTTGATATAATAAACGCTACCGCCTGCAAAACGGTATTTTCAAAATCGAAAAAATCGTTTCACTTAAAAAGCCGTCAAAAAATCATCGCGCGCTGCCGCAACCGAAAGATCGGCGCCGCCTGCCGAGAAAAGCCCTGTTACTTCGAACCGAGCGAACGCTGCATATCCTCGAAATCGCCGTCCGAGATGTACTTTATAAGAGCGTTCGTAATCCTGTCGAATCTCTCGTCAAGAAGCAGCGCCGATTCCTTTGAAAATCTACCGAGAACGTACGACGCGAGATCCATACCGCCGCTCGGGCGTCCTATTCCCACTCTTATTCTCTTGATATCCTTGCTCTTCATCTTCTCGACTATATTGCGCATACCGTTATGCGTGCCCGCCGAGCCGTCCTTTCGAACTCTTATCGCGCCTTCGTCGAGATCTATATCGTCGTATATGACTATGACGTTCGAAATATCCTCTTTGTAGCGCCCTACGAGCTCCGCAAGCGCTTCGCCCGAAAGATTCATATAGGTTTCGGGTTTTGCAAGGACTATCCTCTCTCCCTTCTTAAAGACGCTCGCCGTTAACGACTTGCACTCTTTATCCTTGAATTTTACGCCGAGCTTGTCCGCTAACATATCAATACACATAAAGCCGACGTTATGTCTTGTTCTTTCGTATTCGCGGCCTATGTTCCCAAGTCCCAGTATTATCATATCATATCTCCAAAAAACTATTATATATGTATTATCATTTTTATATTTTATCTCTAAATAACGCGGTCGTAACAACACGCGATAACTTTGTTTCGATAGTGCAAAAACGGTTTTCGATACGCCGTTTTTCTAAATCGAGCCGCCGTTTCCCTGCTCTTTTTTTTCCTTTTCAGCTCTTTTCTTTTCGCGTTTTTCTTTGAAATAGCCGCTCAAAAGAGAGGCGCATTCTTCTTCGAGTATTCCGCCCGTAACGCTAGGTCTATGATTAAAACGCTTGTCCGAAGGGAGATCGTAAAGACTGCCGCAACATCCCGCTTTCATATCGTACGCTCCGAAATATATATTATTTATCCTGCTGTTGATGATAGCTCCCGCGCACATCGCGCACGGCTCAAGAGTCACGTATATATCCGCGCCGTCAAGATACCAGTTGTCAAGGAATTTTGCCGCTCTCTCTATCGCGACTATCTCCGCGTGGTAGACGCTGCAGTTCCTCTCCTCTTTCTCATTGTGCGCCTTGGCTATGACCTCTCCGCCGAGCGTTATGACAGCGCCGACCGGCACTTCGTCGTACTCGGCGCCCTTCTTAGCCTCTTCTATCGCAAGATACATGAATTTCTCTTCCATACTTCTCCGTACAAATGTATATCTTAAAGTTATATTTTATTGCGAGTTTTTATAACAAATTTCCTTTTGCGTATGATGGCGAATCTAAACTCAAGGATTTATTTCGTTAGCTATCTCGGACGAAAGCTCTAATATCCCTCTGTTTCTCTCGATCATATTGGGAAGCTCGCTTGCAGGCAACGGATAATTCAAAAGCGGATTTCCGCACTCGAGCGTGATCCCGAGATACGGCGTGGTAGCTAAAAACCAGTCCTTATATCCGCCTGCGCTGTCGTCGCTTCTAAGCATCTGATAGCCTGTAAGCTCGGAAATACGCATTATCTCGTCCTGATAACTGTTATTGCACTTGTATCCCCAATATATAACGTTTCCTTTCGTATGATAGCTGAGCGTAACGCGCGGCTGAACTCTTAGAGTAAACCTTGCGAGCGCTACGTTCTCGCTCTGAGACATAGGATACCGACCTATGTAATTTGCTGGCGACGGATACGTGACGTTCTGAGCGCCGTAGGACCAATCAGCGTTGTAATTAACGTTGAGATCTACTGCGTTGGCGTTTGCTTTCCACAGCGAAAAATTATAGTTTCCGCCGTTCACATCGAGTAGAAATGCCCTACGTCCGACGTCGCTCACGCTTGACAATCCTTCCTGCGTCAGCAAAACGCCGTCGATATTCACCATAGGCACCGCCCATATCCCGCCGCTGCCGGAGTATTCCTTCATGAGCGTCATGACCAGCGGAGTCGTAAGATACTCTCTTGCGTGCATGCTCGCCTGCACGAGCACCTGTCCGCCTTCAACGCTGCCCTTTTGCACAGCGTATATATCCCTTCCGAGCTCGGTCTTTCCTATCGAAAATACTCTTGCGCCTTGCGCTCTCAGCTCATTAAGGTCCCTCTCGTATTCCAAAAGTCCGTACATATCCTCTCCTCTTCATAAAAGAATATGCCGAATTTGTCCTCTTTGATACTATATCAGCCGAATTTATATAGTTTTTCCTATAAAGCGTCTGATATTCTCATATATCGTTCATGCCATGAGATCGCGTACGCGTTCCGCTTGGACAATACGCAAAACCGCCTTCAACGTCTCATGAGCCAACGATCGAAGCCGCGTTCATTTATGATATTCGCTTCCGCTGTTGATCATAAACGCGCGATATATCTGTTCCGTAAGAATAACTCTCATCAACTGATGCGGATAGGTGATACGCCCGAAAGATATTCTTTCGTCGGCAAATTTTCTAACGTCGTCAGACACGCCGTAAGAGCCGCCGATCACGAACGTTATCTCGCTCTTTCCCGCGAGCGCCAGTGTTTTGATGTTATCCGCGAGTTCTTCGCTCGATATTATCTTCCCCGAAATATCTAGAAGCGCGACGTGCCCTTTGGCCTTCGCAATTATCCGTTCGCCCTCTCTTTTCCTTACTCTGTCTTTACCGTCTTTAGTGAGCAGTTCCTCGTCGATCTCGGTTATGGAAAACTTTGCAAAACGGGCGAGCCTTTTCGCATACTCCGCTATAGCGTCTGAAAAAAACTTTTCTTTTATCTTCCCGACGGCAAGAATATTGATACTCATCATAACTATATTTCCTAAGCGCTATTGATCGCGTTCTTTCAAGAGCTTTTGCCGTTAACGTATCCCGTCCGGCTCAAACCTATCTGTAAATCATACTTTTTATTATCGACCCGAATTTAATAAAATTCGATTAGCGATGCTTCTTTAGATCATGAGAAAGCGCCGATAGCGTTGATAACGAGCAAGAACAGATTGAAGACTACCGCCATTATGACGAGATTCCTATCCCAACGTATCTCCTTGTCACGCCTTGACCTTAGAAGTTCGCCGTAGTACTCCTTGTCTCTTTCGTTCTCTGCTTCGTTGACGTCCTTTTCCTCGAGCTCTTTCTTCGCTCTCTCCAATTCCTCTTCTTCGAACGAATAGTTCAAGTACCTTAAATAATCAAGATATTTCGTAATGAAATTATCTGCTTTTTCTCTTTTTCTTTTAACGACGTTGGCTTCTCCCGATTTTTTCGAAACAAATACGCGTTTTCTCGAGCCGTCGTCGTGAGCGTATAAAAGCGAACCGCCGAAATCTATCTCTCTGCCGCCAACGTAATCGTCCTGTCTTCTCTTAGCAGTCTTCAAAAAGAGCCGCATCAAGAGCGTTAATAATACGCATCCGACTGCGCTTACCGCAATGAACACGAGCACCGTCATTCCCGTACTCAGCGGGATCTCTATATTGGTACTGCCCGTCGTCTTGTATAAAATAAAGTCGATAAGTAACGCCGTAGCATTGTTGGTAAAGTGTATTATCATTGACGCGTATATCGACTTCGTCGCAAAATATACCGTGAATAATACTGCTCCGAGGAAGAATTGATATACGAGTTGCAATAGATTGCCGTGCGCGGTGGCGAATATCAGCGAAGATATAAGCATCGCGGCAAGTATTCCGTAACGTCTCAGCCCCTTAGCGACAAAGCCGCGCATGAGTATCTCCTCTCCTATCGCGGGCAGAAGAGCGGTGAATATCACCGATACTACGAATATTCCGAACGTATTTGTGTAGTTCGGCACTGCGATTTCGAATTTGTACCCGAGCTTTGTGACCAACATTATAAATAGTTGAGTGACAGGCATGAACGCGACTATCGACATGAGCGCCATAACAACGAGAATGAACGCTTGAAGCGGAGATATTCCCTTCTTAAAGTTTATTTCCCTCGTGAACTTCAAACCGTTAAACTGCGTATAAATAAAAGGCGTCAATCCGAATGCGAGCTGATTTATGAGCATGGTGACGTACGCGACCGCTTTGCTCTCCTCAACGTTTATCCCGTCGTTTTTGAAAAAGCCGAGTATTATTATCATAAATGCCTCGACTATATACAGCGTGACCATCGACATGAGATAGACGCCTCCGCTATCAAACGGTCTCAGTCCTCTCGGCGGATAAAATTTCTTTTCCTTATTATTCATACCTCTCTCCGTGATAATAATGATTTTATTAAATTACTGCATAACGGCATATAGTCAGTCGTTTCGATATAGGCTCTGCCATATGAGCATAATATCAAAATCATATATACATATATTATACTTTTTATATGAGACGATATTTCCGAGGTCTTCCCCGTCCGTATTCCCGTACAAAACGCAAACTATTCGTTATACGCGGTCATCCCTTACAGGATATTATCTTGCTCGCCGTATGCTGAGACGCGACGTGCGTTATGTAATCTCTGCCTTCTATGAGCTTTTCTTTGTCGAATACGCTCTTTACGGCATCGAAAGCGACCTCGGGGCTGTTATTGTCCTCGGATAAGTGCGCGAGCATAAATTTCCTCACGCCGCTTTCCCTTAGTTTCAAAAGCGTATCCGCGCACTCTCCGTTCGAAAGATGTCCTTTATCCGACCGTATCCGCATCTTAAGCATATAAGGATAACGTCCTTGCATCAACATATCCGTATCGTGATTGGACTCGAGCATCACCAAATCGCAAGACGAAAGATGCTTCACTATATTGTCCGTCATCACGCCAACGTCAGTTGCGACACCAACGCTTTCTCTTCCTTTGGATATTCGATATCCCACGGTATAAAGAGCGTCGTGCGGAACTCTGAACGGCTCAATATCGAATCCCGCGAATGAAAATCCCGCCTCGTTTATCGTCCTTACGTCAAGACCCGCGCACTCCGCCCTTTCCGTTATGCCGGCGCCGATGTATTCGCTAATGAATATCGGAGTATTGAATCTCCTTGCAAAACCGAAAATGCCCTTTATATGATCGGTGTGCTCGTGCGTTACGAGTATAGCCTTGACCGAGCTCGGCGTCAGATCTCTCTCTTCCATCCTCTCGACGAGCGTATTGACCGAAAGCCCGTTGTCGATAATGAGCGCGTCTTCGCCGTCTTTTATCAATGTCGCATTGCCTCGGCTTCCGCTCGAGAGAGCGCACAGTTCCATAACGAGCAACCTCCTTTACGCTCGAAGTCTCTTCGTACCGCATCGGCGTATCTCGCCGAATACGCAGTCGCAAAACTCAAAGCGTACGCCGCAAAAAACCGTAAAAAAGATTTTTTGTATTTTATTATTTTATCATATTTTCGATAAAGAGACAACTATATTGATTTATATTGCCCGATACGCCGCGAATTTCACCCAAAACGCTCGCCGCATCTTCCAAGAATTTCTTCCTTCCCTTTATCTCTCAATACGCTTGAGTGTACCCGTAAATTATGTTAAAATAAAACGTAACGATATATAAAACAAAAAAGAGGTCGCTAATGAAAAAACTCGATACTTCTAAAATAAGAGACGCGGTAAGAGACGCGGTGCTCGATATAAGCGTTCACGTCGAAAGTTCGTGCGTCGAAGCAATGAAAAGAGCCGAAGAGAACGAAACCAATCCGCTCGCGTCGTACGCGTTAAAACTTATGAACGAGAACATCGCTCTCGCAAGCAAGACTTCTTCCCCCGTATGTCAGGACACCGGAATGTGTATAGTCTTTGCGGAAATAGGACAGGAAGTTGTCTTGACGGGCGACCTTTTAGACGACGCGATAAACGAAGGAGTAAGGGAAGGCTACGTATATCTAAGAAAATCGGTACTCGATCCAGTGACCAGAATCAACACGAAGGATAATACGCCCGCCGTTATCCACACCTCGATAGTTAAAGGAGATAAGGTGAAGCTCGGCGTCATACTAAAAGGTTTCGGCTCGGAGAATATGTCAAAGCTGTATATGCTCAATCCCGCGCAAGGACTCGATACCGCTCTCGAACTCATCGTAGACACAGTTAGGAAAAGCGGTTCGAATCCCTGCCCTCCCGTGATAATAGGCGTGGGTCTCGGCGGCACTTTCGAAAAGTCGGCAATACTTTCAAAGCACGCTCTTCTAAGAAAAATAGGCTCGGAAAACGACGACGAAGAACTAGACGGACTCGAAAAAGAGCTTCTTAAAAGGATCAACGCTCTCGGCATCGGCGCGCAGGGATTCAAGGGCAACACGACGTGCCTTGCGGTATTCATAGAAAAATATCCGACGCATATCTCTTCGCTTCCCGTAGCCGTCAACGTATGCTGTCACGCCGCAAGAACAAAAGAAATAATACTGGAGGGCGAGGAAATATGAACGTTATAAAACTCGCTATGCCTTTCGGCAAAGACGAACTTTCTACGCTAAACGCCGGCGATATAGTATATATCACGGGAAAAATACTCGTCATGAGAGACGCCGGACATAAGAGACTCTTCGAATATATCAAAATAGGAGAGATGCCGTTCGACTATAACGGAAGAATAATATATTATATGGGACCTTGCCCGAACAGAAAAGGCGAAGTCATAGGTTCGTGCGGACCTACCACGACAACGAGAATGGATAAATACACCCCGTATCTTCTCGATACGGGACTACTCGCGACAATAGGCAAAGGCGACAGAAACGACGAAAACTATGAAGCTATAGTCAGAAATAAGAGCGTGTACTTCGCGGCGATCGGAGGCGCGGGCGCGCTGTACAAGAACACCGTCAAAGAGGTCAAAACGGTGTGCTTTGACGACCTGCTCGCCGAAGCTACGAGAGAGCTGACCGTCGAGGACTTTCCCGTCGTCGTTGCCATCGACTCGAAGGGAAATTCCGTATACCGAAACTAAAAGGAGACCATAATGGTAGAAATCGAAGAAAAGAGCAACCTTGCGATAAAGATAATCGCCGCAGTTCTGCTCGTACTTGTAATAATAGGAGTCATTCTCCTTGGAGTATTCAACAAGCCGAAACCGCATGAAAATCTTCCCAAAGAATATTTCGGACGATATGACCTCAGCGAAATAACAGGGGTGAACGGAATCACCGCCGACAGTTACGAATACAACTATATCGAACTCAAAAGCGACGGGTATTACGTCATAGCGAACAAATTCAAAAAGAAAAAGACTGAGCAAAAAGGCGTATGGTACGTCGAAAACGGAAAAGTATATTTTGAAAGCTCCCGCTTCCTCGGATTCGTCAAGACGACGGACAGCGGCGATATATCGGGTAACGAAATAACTATGACCGTCGAAAGCAACAGTTCGAAAATAACTCTGATCCTTACGAAATCATAAATCGTATATATTAAAACTACCGTATATGTAAATACGATATGAACTAAGGCGTATCCGCAAGGAATACGCCTTTTTACATCCTTATTCTATTACTTTATTATTATACCGCCGCGATCGGCGTCTTAAACTAAATCAAACGATCGCAGTTTTGTTGTCATTCTCTTGCCTCGACCCGAATATCTCATCGCGTCTTGGTTTTCTATAGGGCTTTTCAAAACCTCGCTTACGCATTGCTCTAATAAAAAGAACCGCGCCGAATTTATCGACGCGGTTTGTTTCGAAACATATTGATTTTAGTAATTTATGATTTTACTATTACGCCTTAAGGCTCGAATACTTATAGCTCTTAGTAAACTTCTCGCCGCCAATAGTAACGCTCCATTCAGCTTCTACAGTGCTACCGACTTTAGCGCCTACGAACTTGCCGTTTGCAACGCTTACGCCCTCGGTAAGAACTTCAATATCCGCATCATAAGAAGTAGTTCCGGATTTGAATACGAACTTGCCTTTAGCAGCGTCGTAAGAGAGCTTATACTCGGTTACCGTTCCGTTGTTGACAACGTATACGCCGGGACCTGCGAGAGTAGCCGAGATAGACTGACCGTACTTGGAAGTTCCGTTCATTCTGCCGGTAAAGTAAGCGCTCACGTAATGCTTAGTATACTTGCACTCTACTCCGCCTACCGTTGCGGTTACGTCGAAATTGATGTTGCAACTCGTATTCTTCGCAGAGAAGCTTTTGTAGAAGTCGTCCTTAAGAGTACCGTTAGCCTCGAGCTCTATCTTCGAGGTCGCGTCATAGTAATCATATACGTTTAACTTTGCCTCTATCTTGATAGAATTATCGTCGTTTACGAAGTAATACTTACCGTCCATAAACTTGAACTGGAGTAAGATCGACTCAGTGTCGCTCGTATAGTAATTCATCGTAAAGAGTCCGTCGAACGTAGTATCTTTAGTAAATTTCTTCGAAGACGGGAACGTTACTTTGTTGATATTACCGTGACCGCTATGAGTCTTGTTGAGCGCCGACATATTAGTCTGAGCAATACCGTCTTTAACTGTAGGAGTCATTACGATATAGTAGGTTCCGGACGGAACGAATCCGCTTATAGACTGTATAGCGACCTTATCTTCGATGGTATACTTGAACGTATCGCCGTTCTCGACCCAATCGCCTGCTTTGACGCTGATGCTGAGCTTGTTGTTCTCGATAGCATTGCCGCCTGCTATAGCGAGCGTATACTTATCGGTAGCAACGCTCTCGAGCGCCGAATTGACCAAACTGAGAGTATAATCTACGGTGTAGTCCTTCTTCGCCGTCGACGTCAAAGTTATTACGCCGTTACGGTCTATCTCTGCGTGTACGTAAGGCATTTCGTAACCGTCTACTACTTCGATATAAGCTCTGTCGAGTTTGATTCCTCTCCAAGTAGCGGTATAGTTAGCCTTGCCTTTCTTGTTGAATACCTTGTTGCCGTCCTCGTCGTCGCCTACTACTTTAGCAATAGCGCTGTCGAAGAAGTAGCTTTCGGTATATACGTCATACTGTTTAGCAATCTTCGGAGTCTCGCCGTCCTTAACGATTTCGCCGGCTGCGTTCCTCTCATAGTAGGTTACCGTGAGCTTACCGCCGTTGAACGAAGGAAGCGTCATATTGTCAGCCTTTCCGTTGTATATGACCTTAGTATATACGCTTGTTTTCTGACCGAGACCGACTTTTATCGGATTCTCCTTAGTACCGAAATTGTGCATTTCGATCTCATCGGGAGTAGCCATAACAAAGTCGTACTTGAGCGATCTTCCGCCGAGCGAGAACTCTACGTAGTAGTCGCCTACGCCGGTCATATAGTACTTAGCGCCCTCTTTATAGAGGTTAGTATCGGCTTCGATATCTATCGTCTTAGTCTCGTTGTTTGAGTAAGTGATAGTCGCTTCAGCTTTTGTAATATTGGTTACTTCGGTAGAATTAGTCTGGATATAATATACGTCTTCAGGTACAGCGTTCGCGACTATATTGATATCCTTAACGTTCGTAAGAGTTATCTTGAACGGTACTTCGTAACAAGGAAGCGGAAGTTTAACTTCCATACCTGCCATACTCGTTACGAGCGACATCGTGAGAAGGTCTATAACGTTACCGAGAAGTCCCGATCCGTCGATAGGAGTAACTACGAGAGTAATATTCTGCTCTACGCCGAAGAGGTCTTCGTCGAGTCCCTTCCAACCAACTATCTGAGCTACGCTCTTGCTCTCTTTAACGAGCTCGTCTTCGCCGACGGTGTAGTACTGATAGCCGATCTTCTTACCGATGATCCTCGGCATCTCGTATATCGAGAAGTTATCTCCGGGAGCATACGCATCGGTAATATTATCGTTCCACTTTATCTCGTCGAGTCTGAACGGATCGAGCGGCTTCTTATTGCTTGCCCAAACTCTGTCCTCGCCGGTCACCGGATCTTTGAACATCTTGTCGTAAGCGTTGAGATTGTCAAGCTCGGTATTGCCGAACTGGAGTTTGTCAATAGTGATATTGATCTCGGAAAGTTTATCGCCGCCTGCAGAAAGGAGCAGATCGACTATATCCTTGACCTGATCGAAAGAAATACCCGCGTTCGCTACTACGTCGCCGAGACCTACAGCCTCAAGCATATTATAGAGATCGCTCATAGAAGCGTTAACGTCGATAAGAGCGTTAGCGTTCTCGTTCATCTTGAGTCCGTCGGTAAGGAACGGAATAACTTCGGTAACTATCGCGAGGATAGAATCGATATTGATATCAGCCTGAGCCGCAGGAGTATCTGCTCCCGGTACCGCAGGAAGATTGAGCGCGGAATCGTAATTCGTCGAATACGGCTCTGCTATAACGCTCGGATCAATAACGAGGAGCTCGTTCTCGCTGAGAGCGCTCTTTATGAATCCTGCCGCAAGCGTAGTGATGTTGAACATATTGAGGATAGAGTTAAGAGCGCTGTCGCTGATAACCGCATCCGTATTGATATTAACGTAAATGTTACCGTTGCCGAAGTTCGCGGGATCGAAAGCTATGTCTATTATGTTGGTGATATCCTTATCGCGTTTCGATACGCAGAAGTCTCCGCACTCGCTTTCACTGTGTTTGTGGTATACCTGAATATAGAGTTTGCTTCCCTTGAGCTGTTCGGATTCCCAGAACTTATAAGCGTTCTTGTTGGGATCTCTCTGATATTCCTGACCCGCTTTGATGATAGCGAACGGATCGATGTTAGCCTCGATAGACCAGTTATAGGTCATATACTTCTTTATGCCGGTAACGGTCGTACCGTCTTCTGCTACTACGTCCTTGTAAAGACCGAACGTACCGTTAAGGTCTACGTTAGCAAGATTGATGACCTTAGCCTTGTCTATATTAGCCTTATTGAGCTTGTCGCTTGCATCGAGAGCGATGCTTCCCTTATCAACTACCATCTTGTTGAGATTTACGTTGATTTTGCCAAGCTTTTCGTTGTTAGCTTCTATGAATATCGTCGGAGCGTTCTTGGTTCTGAGATCTATATCTATCTTAATAGTCATCGGATTTTCGTTGATGAGCTTAGTAAGATTCTCGGTGTTGATCACTTCGCCTGCAATGTTGAGATTAAGGCTGTCGAGAACGCCCTTTATAAGAACGCCGAAATCGCCGTTCATGAGGTTGTTCCATACCTTTACCGTATCGATATTAAGAGTCCAAACCTTATTCTTCTTCTTCGACTTGATATCCTTAGTATCGAAAAGCATATCTCCTATCATCTTAACGATGTCGCTCGTCGACTCGTCGAGAGCCTGACCGCTTGCAGCCGCGGACGGAGTCTTACCAGTGATGAGTCCCATAAGAGCAAGCATACTTGCGTTCCTTATAGCGAACACGTTATCCTCCGACTTGAGATACATTTTGTTATCCTGATAATAGATATTGAGAATATCTTTTACCGCAGATGCGCTGGAATCTTGAAGCTTGAATACGAACTCGTTATTGTCCTTATTCATCGTCGTGAAATCGATAGTTCCCTTTGCTATGAGATCGAAGTTCTTCTTCTCCTTCTCAAGTTTCAGGTCTGCGTCGATATCAAGTTTGATTGACGTTGCTCCGTTGAGATCGTAAGCACCTTCAAACGCATTGATAAAATCAATGAATTTGTCTCCTGCGGGCTTAGGCTTACATGCTGCAAAAAGGCTGATAGCCATTACAAGCACTAAGACAACTGCGAGCAGTCTGACCAATTTCTTGTTTTTCATAAAAATCCTCCTTTACAGAATTTCTGATAATATCAATATAAAAACGCATGCTGAAATTAAACTGAAATTCTGTTAATTTCAAAAATTTTTCGATAAAATCATCTAAAACTTTTTTATCATCGATCCTGTATTTTTCTTATATCGTTAGTATGAGGAATAAAACTGCAATTATCCAAAACAATAAAGAGCAAATCACGGGTAAAAACCAGTCATGAAAAAAGCCGCCGCGCGGCATCATTTGCGGACGAATAGATCGCGGCGTTCTTCGAGCGGCGTTATATCTCTTATAAAACGTCGCTTTCGCCAATATTTTTACGGAGGTTGAACGTCTTTTACATCGCCGCGAGACGGAGGCGATGTAAAAAAATTAAATACGAAAAATTCAAAAACGCGTTATGAAATCAAAAAACGGTATACGAAAGGACCGCCGAATCAATCCGACGATCCTTTCATTCGATATTTTATATCTATATTATCAATATAATATAGAAACTGTCATTAAGATTTTAGCGACGGCTTAAAAATCCCGTCCGTTAAACGCCCAAAGGCGTTAAAACTCATACGGCGTCACCTGATATACATAGTAGTTGAGCCAATTATAAAAGAGAAGATTGGCAGTACTCTTCCATTTGACCTCGACGTTATCGACGTTGCCGTCTTTGAAATAATTGGCAGGCATATCTATATCGAGACCTTTGTCCACGTCTCTTAAATACTCCGTCTTCAAAGTATCTCTGTCGTATTCGGAGTGTCCGAGGAAGAAAAACCGTCTGTTGTCTCTGCTCTTTATTATCGCTATCCCCTGCTCTTTATTCGACGCAAGGACCTCGAGCTCGGCGTTATCTCTCACCGCATCCTCGTCGACTGTAGTATGTCTCGACATCGGAATATAGAATACGTCGTCCATTCCCTTAAGCAAAAGTTCGTACTCGTTCTCCGCCGTATACGGAAATACGCCGAAAAGTTTTTTCGCAAAAGGAACCTTTTCTATTCCGTAATAATAGTGCAGAGCCGCCTGCGCTCCCCAACAGATATTGATCGTGGAAGTTACGTTGGAATCGGCAAAATCCATTATCCTCTTGAGCTCGTCCCAATACTTGACCTCGTCGTACTCCATAGTCTCGACCGGCGCGCCCGTTATTATCATTCCGTCGAAATGCTTGTCCTTGATCTCCTCAAAAGTCTTATAAAATCTCTTGAGATGCTCTTCCGACGTATTCTTGCTCTTGTAGCTCTCGGTAGCGACGAGCGTTACGTTGACTTGAAGGAGCGTATTCCCCAAAAGGCGCATGAGCTGCGTCTCCGTCTCTATTTTCGTAGGCATGAGATTCACGATAGCTATCTCTATCGGTCTTATATCCTGCGACATAGCTCTCGACTCCGTCATAACGAAGATATTTTCGTTCGTGAGAACGGAAAAAGCCGGCAGATCCTTAGGAATTATTATCGGCATATGCGTCCCTCCTTCTTATGTTCTTATTAGGAGCGCGCTCCGCATCCGCCGTATCTACGAACGGCGAACACGCTAAGCTCCTCTCTCTGCCGCCCAACCGAAGCGAGCGGCTGACTCTCATATTGTCTTTAGCAAACTCTATCTATCGTCGGAAAATATAGTTCATTACTTTATCGAATCGAGCGCATTTTTGAAATCGTCTAAAATATCGTCGATATTCTCAAGTCCGATACTTACTCTGACAGTCGCAGGATTTATACCTGCCGCGACGAGCTGTTCGTCGGTAAGCTGTCTGTGAGTTTCGCTGGCAGGATGGAGCACGCAGGTACATATATCGGCAACGTGCACTTCGTTATTCGCCATCTTGAGCGAATTGATGAACTTGCTCGCGTTGGCTCTTCCGCCCTTGATATCTATGCTTATAACGCCGCTCGAACCTTTCGCAAGGTATTTCTTCGCAAGCTCGTGATATCTGTCGCCCTTAAGAGCAGGATACGAAACGCTCTCGACCATCTCGTGAGACTCGAAGAATTCCGCGACTTTGAGCGCGTTATGGCAATATCTCTCCATTCTTACGGCAAGCGTCTCGAGTCCCATATTGAGAAGGAACGCGGAGTGCGCCGAAGGATAACAACCGAAGTCTCTCATGAGCTGCATCCTTGCCTTGAGAATATACGCGAGCTTTCCGTAATCTCTCGTATACACTATTCCGTGGTACGACTCGTCGGCTTCCGTGAACTCGGGGAATTTGCCGTTCGTCCAGTCGAAATTGCCCGAATCGACTATTACGCCGCCGCCCTGAACCGCGTGACCGTCCATGTACTTCGTAGTGGAATGAACGACTATATCCGCGCCGAACTCAAAAGGCTTGCATAAGATAGGCGTCGGGAAAGTGTTATCGACTATGAGCGGAAGTCCCTGCGAGTGAGCTATTCTCGCCCACTTCTCTATATCGAGAACCGCAAGAGCGGGATTGGCAAGGGTCTCTCCGAAGACTGCTCTCGTATTGGGCTTAAAGTATTTGACTGCTTCCTTTTCATCTATATCGGGATCGACGAATATACACTCGATACCGAATCTCTTGAGAGTTACCGCAAAGAGATTGATCGTACCGCCGTATATCTTCGACGTAGCGACGAAACTATCGCCTGCTTTACAGATAGTGAGTATCGACATCATCGAAGCTGCCTGTCCCGAGGACGTGCACATCGCGGCAACGCCGCCTTCAAGCGCGGCGATCTTCTTCTCAACGGCGTCTACCGTCGGGTTGGCAAAACGCGAATAGATGTACGCGAGCGTGGGATCGTCGAATACTGCCGCGACGTCCTCGACGGTGTCGAATCTGAACGTCGTGCTCTGTACTATCGGCATAACCTTAGGCTCGCCGTTCTTCGGCGTATAGCCTGCTCTTAAGCATTTGGTTTCGTCTTTCATTTTTTATGTCTCCTTTATGTTCTCGACGGCTTGACGCCGCTTTATATCGTTTTGTCAATATGCGAACTCCGTCCGCAATTAATCTTCATATCCGTCTTAAGGAACGCCCGAGGAACTATCGGCGTTTTGCGTTATAGCGTTTACTTTAACTGCCGTATCGAGCGTCTTCTGTATACTGACGTATTAATAGATATTATAATATTTCTTCTTTCCTTTGTCTACGATATGACGCCGTTTTTACGCTGCGCTTCCATATTTATAGCTTATATAAGGCATAGTAAAAAACTCTGTCGCTCCCTTTTCCCGATATGTACAAACCGCAATTTATAAAATTACTTTCTATAATTTTTAAGCTGTCTCTGCAGATCTCTCTTCATATCCTTTTCTTTTATGGAATCTCTCTTGTCGTGAAGTTCTTTACCTCTTGCAAGTCCCACTTCCACTTTAACGAGTCCGCCTTTGAAATATATCTTCGTCGGTACGAGCGTATAGCCTTTCGCGCTGACTTTGCCGAGCAATTTGTCTATCTCCGCTCTTTTCATCAGAAGTTTTCGAGTGCGTCTCGGGTCTTCGTTGAAATAGCTTCCCTTTTCGTAAGGCGAAACGTGCATATTGAGAATGAATATCTCGCCGTTCTTTATTATACAAAAAGAATCCTTCAAATTGACTCCGCCGAGACGTATCGACTTGACTTCGCTGCCGACGAGAACTATCCCCGTCTCGTAAGTCGAGTCGATAAAATAATCGTGATAAGCCTTTTTATTGCTTGCAACTATTTTGATATCCATAATATATGCGTCCCCGTTTAAGCGTTTTCTTCATCTATTTCGAAGTTTACACGTCGCGCGTCGAGATCGGTCGACGAAACTATTATCTTCACCCTGTCGCCAAGAGCGTAACTATGCTCGATACCTACTATCCTATACTTGTCTTCCTCGAAAACATACCTGTCGCGAGGAAGATTTTCTATCCTTATCGCTCCTTCGACCGTGTTGTCAAGTTCTACGAATATCGCAAATCCCGTGACTCCGCTTACCGTACCTTCGTATGCGTCTCCTACCTTATCGCTCATATAAAGAGCCTTGTAGTAGTCGTCGATATCCCTCTCGGCGCTCTCCGCGCTCCTCTCCCTCTCCGAAGACTTCTCCGCTATATCGGGAAGCTCCGCTTCGAGTCTCTTTGCCGCGTCGCCGTCGAGTTTTCCGTTCAGCATCATCTTAACTATCCTGTGTATCATAAGGTCGGGATAGCGCCTTATCGGCGAAGTAAAATGACAGTAATTATCAGTCGCGAGCCCGAAATGTCCGAGATTATCCGTCGTATATCTGGCTTTTTTCATCGACCGCAGCATCACTTTGCTTATTATCGGTTCGATAGGTTTTCCTTCCGCTTCTTTCAGCAATTTTCTAAGCGCTCCGGAATGTACCTCTTTGACTCCGAGCGTCAGACCGCAACCCTCGGCAAACTTTGCAAAGTCGCGCATCTTATCCGAATCGGGTCTCTCATGCACACGGTAAATAAAAGGATATTCGAGATTCGCCATAAACTCCGCGACAGTCTCGTTAGCAAGAAGCATGAACTCTTCGATTATGCCGTTGCTCGAAAGATAGGGATAGGGCTCTATGCAAAGAACGTCTCCTCTCTCGTCAAGAGTTATCTTGGACTCCTTGGTATCAAAATCTATATAACCGCGGCTCTCTCGCTTCTTCCTGAGAATATCGGCGAGCTCCTTCATCAAAAATATCATAGGCGTCACTCGTTCGTATCGCCTTTGAAGTTCCCTATCGCCCGAAAGTATCTTTTCAACGTTTTTATACGTCATACGGGCGTCGTTTAATATCCTGCTTTCGTAAAGTTCGCTGTCGATAACGTCTCCCTTTTTATCCACTCTCATTCGAGCCGTCAGCGTCAGTCTCTTCTCCCCTTCGTTCAAAGAACATATCCCGTTAGATATCTCCGGCGGCAGCATCGGGAAAACAGACGACGGGAAATATACGCTGGTCGCGCGCTTTAACGCCTCCTTATCCAGTACGCTCCCGCGTCTGACGTAATGCGAAACATCCGCTATATGCACGTATAAATCATAACTTTCGCCGTTTTTTACGAGCGAGATCGCATCGTCGAGATCTTTAGAATCGTCGCCGTCTATAGTCACCGTGAGCATATCGCAGAAGTCTTTTCTTTCGCCTTCCTTGATACCGTTAAGCGTCTTTATCTCCCTATAGACCCTCTCGTCGAAGGTATTAAAAAATCCGTACGATTTCAGTATTGCGAGAACGTCGCTTCTCCTCTCGCCGTTCTTTCCTATAACTTCCGTTATCACGGCTTCGGGACGCGCTTTCCCGTTAAACGTCAGCTTGGCTACGACCTTGCTGTTGCCGGCTATCTTTTTCCCCTTTATGGGAGCGACGAAAAAGTTCCCTGCAAAATTATTTCCGTCGGGAACGATAAATCCCCGATTATTCTTTCTATAATACGTTCCCACTATTTCGCTGACGCCCCTCTTTACTATAGAAACGACCTTTGCTTCGTCGCCTTTTACTATAGTTGCGAATACTTTATCGCCGTGTATCGCGCCGTTCATATTTGAATACGGCACGAAAAGGTCTTCTCCGCCGTCGTCTCTTATCAAAAACGCGAATCCCTTCTTGTTGCCTCTCAGCGCGCCGAAATACGCTCCTATACGCTTTGGATCGGAATACCTGCCGTCGATCTCGACGATAGACCCCTCTTCAATACATTCCTTAAGCGTTTCACTAAGCTCTATCATATCGTTCGGCTCGTTCATTCCGAGCCTTGCCGCGAGCTCTTTCAGCGTTCGCCTTTTAGGCGAAAGACGCAAAAGCCCGTCTTTTACGTTAAATTCCATATCGATCGATTCCTTTTCATACTCGGAAGAGAATAATAGATCAAGAAGCTATCATTACTGCGAACAAAATCACTCCGTTATCTGACCCTGATGATATTTACTCCTATGTCTCCACGACCTCTTTCCCTATTCAACTTTTATTTTCCTGCGTTACAGCTTATATTCTCTCACTTCAAAAAAGGGAGCTGTAGCTAGGCTACAACTCCCGAGAAACCTTTTTTAACCTTTTATCAGAACAACTGAATGACAAAATATATGATAGAGATGACCAAAAGGAACGCTCCCATTGAAACGGTCGCCTTTTTCAGCTTCGATTCCCTGCTCTTAGCTCTCTGCTCTTCCATATTTGTCGAAGGTCTGTCTCCCGTGATCGCGCCCATATTAGACTCAACGCTCGATTGCATCAGCACTACTACTATAGTAGCTACGGATACTATCGCCATGAGTATAAGAAGCAACGGATTAAGCACTTCCTTTACCTCGTAAGGTATACTGCTTATAGCGGATAACATAAAACTTATGTTCATTATCTATTCCTCCATCTAACACTTGTTAGCCATACTATTTTACCACAGTTACCCCCTAATATCAAGTGTTTATAATATGAGTATTGCTGTTTTTTGTGAAAATAGCGTTAAATATCTATTAAAAATTTCTTAATTTCAGTCTATATTCAGTTTTCGACAAATTACACGCTCAATCTAAACAAAACCGCTCTTTCTCCTTCTTTGAAAACTTCGAAAGATTATATTCGTACGAGACGTCTATCATATTTACGAGCTCGCCGTAAGGAATATCCGAATCGATAACGACCGTGCTGTTATACTTCGCCTGAACGGGCGGACAATGCCATCCTTTATATACGTATTCGGGATACTTGCTTCGAAGAGCCGTATGGTAATCGGCTTCGCCTTTAACGGTCATACATTCTTTGCCGCTAAGCACGAAGAAACTCGCAAAATAGTGTTTCCCTACCTTTATGAGCACGTTGCCGTCGCCGAACGGCATATCGGCATAAGCGCAAGGTTTAGTAAGCGCGTAGGTCATTAGTCCTTTTGTATCCATATGTTTTCCGCCTTGACGTAAAGTTTATCCGCGTCGCTCTCGCCAAATAGCCTGCGAAGCTCCGTCTTTATTTTCGTCGCCGAGAATATCTTCATAAAGCCGTTCTTTGGCAAGATAACGCCGCAATTTCCACGATATCACAGTCTCGACTTAAAATCGTCGTATCCGAACTCTTTTACTATCTTAACGTCCCCGTTTTGTTCGAGCGTCGCTATAGAAGGCAGAGCCATTCCGTTGAACGTATTATTCTTGACCATAGTATAAAGAGCCATATCCATAAATACTATCTTATCGCCCTCATTGAGCTCTTTATCAAAGGAATAGTCGCCTATGATATCCCCCGCAAGACACGTCGGTCCGCCGAATCTCGCGTTATACATCTTCTCGTTATCCTCTCCGCTGCCGTAAACGGGCGGTCTGTAGGGCATCTCGATAACGTCGGGCATATGACACGCCGCGGACGTATCGAGTATTGCCACGTCTTTACCGTTATTTATTATTTCAAGAACGCTCGAGACAAGATATCCCGCGTTCAAGACGACGGCTTCTCCGGGCTCCAGATAGACTTCGACGCTGTACTTATTCCTCACATCTTTCACGAAAGCAATTAGTCCGTCTACGTCGTAACCGTCTCTCGTGATATGGTGACCTCCGCCGAAGTTGAGCCACTTCATATTCTTGAAATACTTTCCGAACTTACCCTCGAACGCCGAAAACGTCCTCTTAAGATCTTCGAAATCCTGTTCGCAAAGGGTATGAAAGTGCAGTCCGTCAAGAATCGGTACTATTCTTTCGTCAAAATTCTTTTCCGTCGCCCCGAGCCTTGAGAAAGGCGCGCACGGATCGTAGATAGCGTGTCCTTCCTGCGTCGAAAATTCGGGATTTATCCTAAGTCCTACGCTCTTTCCCGCTATCTTAGCCCTTTTCGCGAATTTGTCTACCTGTTTCACGCTGTTGAAAACCACGTCGTCGGCATAAGAGAGTATTTCGTCGAACTCGTCGTCTCTGTACGCAGGCGAAAAGACGTGCGTCTCTTTGCCAAACTCCTCTTTGCCGAGTCTCGCCTCGTAAAGTCCGCTCGCCGTAGTTCCGTCGAGGTATTCCCTTATGATCGGATACGCCGAATACATAGAGAACGCTTTCTGCGCAAGCAGTATCTTAGCTCCGCTCTCCTCTCTTACGCGTCTCAGTATGCGTAGATTTTCCTTCAATCTCTCTATATCTATAAGATAATAAGGGGTGCGCAACGACGCACCCTCTATAGCTTTTATGACTTTTTCCATATATCCTTTCATTATCAGTCGACCAATACGGGATCGAAGGATTCCTTCCACGGAAGTCCCCACTTGTTAAGAGCGTCCATGAACGGATCGGGATCGAACTCCTCGATATTATGAACTCCCGCCTTGTTCCATACTCCCGTCATAACGAGCATCGCGCCTATCATCGCGGGCACGCCCGTAGTGTACGAAATGGCTTGCGAACCTACCTCTCTATAGCACTCCTGATGGTCGCATACGTTATAAAGATAATACTTCTTTTCCTTGCCGTCCTTCTTTCCTATGAAGATACAGCCGATATTCGTTTTTCCTCGCGTCCTTTCGCCGAGCGAAGCGGGATCGGGAAGAACGGCCTTTAAAAACTGGAGCGGAATTATCTCCTTTCCTTCGTATATTATGGGTTCTATCGAGGTCATTCCGACGTTCTCGAGACACTTGAGATGCGTGAGATAACTCTGACCGAAAGTCATGAAGAATCTTATTCTCTCGATGCCCTTGATATTGAGCGCGAGCGACTCGAGCTCTTCGTGATGAAGAAGATACATATCTTTCTCGCCGACGCCCTCGAAGTTATATACTCTCTTTATCTCCATAGGCTCGGTCTCGACCCACTTTCCTTTCTCCCAGTACGAGCCTTTCGCGCTGACTTCCCTTATATTTATTTCGGGATTGAAGTTGGTCGCGAACGGATAGCCGTGGTCTCCGCCGTTACAGTCGAGAATATCTATATAATTTATTTCGTCGAAATGGTGCTTCATTGCGTACGCCGAAAATACTCCCGTGACTCCCGGATCGAATCCGCTGCCGAGCAGCGCCGTGATGCCTGCCTTTTCGAACTTCTCTCTATAAGCCCACTGCCAGCTGTACTCGAACTTAGCGGTATCCTCGGGCTCGTAATTGGCGGTATCGACGTAGTGCGTCTTCGTCGCAAGGCACGCGTCCATTATCTTAAGATCTTGATACGGAAGAGCAAGATTGAGAACCACGTCGGGCTTATAAGCGTTTATAAGTTCGATAAGCTCGTCAACGCTGTCGGCGTTGACTTTAGCCGTAGTTATCTTGGTCTTGGTCGTAGGCTCGAGTTTCGCCTTCAACGCGTCGCACTTCGACACCGTTCTCGACGCTATACATATCTCTTCGAACACGTCGCTGTTCTGACAACACTTGTGTATAGCAACGGAAGCAACTCCGCCGCATCCGATTATTAATGCTCTTCCCATCGTTTCTCCTTTCTATGCCTTAAGGCAATCAATAATTATTTTTATCTTTACTTTATATCTATGATCTATAACCTATTCGATCGGTAACGCCGCCATACTATTTCATCATTGAAAGCAGCATTTCCCTTACTATTTTACACGCCGCCGCCGTCGAAACTCCGCTGACGTCGTAATGCGGACTCAGCTCGACTGCGTCGAGTCCTACTATATTGACGTTCTCGAATATCAGCTTCACAGCCTCTCTAAGTTCGTTGAATCTAACTCCGCCCGCCTCAGGCGTTCCCGTTCCCGAAAATTCCGACGGATCGAGCACGTCCAGATCAAGCGTAAAGTAGACGTTCTTGCCCTTCAATCTCTCGACGACGCCATCGAGTCCGTCGAAAGAAAATTTATGAGTCTCGACACGTTCCTTTCCCCACTCGAATTCCTCTCTGTCTCCGGAACGTATACCGAACTGATATATCCTGTTATCTCCAACTATCTCCCAGCATCTGCGCATTACCGAAGCGTGCGAAAGTTTAGCTCCGAGATAGTCGTCTCTTAAGTCGGCGTGAGCGTCAAAGTGTATAATATGTACATCCGAATACTTATTATGTACCGCTCTCACCGCCGGCAGTGTCACGAGATGTTCGCCGCCGAACATGAACGGTATCTTGCCGGCTGCGAGTATCGTTCTCACTCTCTCTTCTATGTCGTCAAGAGCCGATTCGACGCGTCCAAAACTGAGTTCCAGATCTCCGCTGTCGAAAAAACTATAGTCCGTCATATCCTTATCGAGATACGGCGAATACGTCTCGATGCCGAAAGATTCGCTTCTCATAGCTTTTGGACCGAATCTCGCGCCGGGGCGGAAAGAAGTAGTCGAATCGAAAGGAGCGCCGAATATAACTACTTCGGCGTCGCCGTACTCCGCGTCGCAAGCTATAAAAGTTTCCTCATTCCTTTTCAACATCTTTTAGAAGTTCCTCCACGTATTTGGGCAGATAGAACGCGCCCTTATGCAATTTCGTCGTATAATATTTGGTCTTTATGCCGAGTTTATTCCACTCGTCTTCCCTTATATCTTTTATCGGATGATACTTCTTCGAAGCGAACCCGAAAAGCCAGTGCCCCGAAGGGTACGTCGGAATATGCGCCTGAAATACTTTGCTTATTCTAAATCCTTCGCTGATATGGCGGTGCATTCTCTTGCACGCCTCTCTGTCGTTGTCGTAAAAAGGGCTTTCATGCTGATTGACGAGTATCCCGTCCTCTTTGAGCGCTCTTTGGCAGTTGCCGTAAAACTCCCTTGTGAAAAGTCCTTCCCCCGGTCCGAACGGATCGGTCGAATCTACTATTATGAGATCGTACGTATCTCTCTTGTTTCTTATGTATCTTATCCCGTCCTCGACGTATATATTGACTCGCTCATCGTCAAGACGGCCCGCAGTGAACGGCATATACTTTTTGCACGCATCTATGACTTCGCCGTCTATTTCGACAAGATCGACGTTCTCGACGCTATCGTACTTGAGCAGTTCTCTTACGGCTCCGCCGTCTCCGCCGCCTATGACAAGTACGTTCTTTATCGACGGATGGACCGCCATCGGTACGTGCGTTATCATCTCGTGATATATGAATTCATCCTTTTCCGTCAGCATCATATATCCGTCAAGCGTCAAGAATCTTCCGAACTGTTCGGAATCGAATATATCTATACGCTGATAATCGCTATTGATCGACGCGACCTGCCTGTCCACTCTTATCGACAGTTTAACGCTGTCGGCGTGCAACTCGGAGAACCATAATTCCATAATATCCTTCACACTCCTTTCATAACGTTGAGCGTCGCGAGATCCGCGTCTTCGGGACCGCTCATAGAGCAACCCTTTTCCTTGGCGTAACGGATATATTCGAGCACGCTATCCGTTATCATTTCGCCCGGCGCGAGTATCGGTATCCCCGGCGGATAACACATAACGAATTCGCTGCATATCCTGCCGACGCTCTTATCGAGCTCGACCGCCTCTTTTTCCGCGTAAAACGCTTCCTGCGGAGATACCGCTACTATAGGCGGGATATATTCGTGGAAAAAAACTCCCTTTTTATTGCCGCCCGCATTATGATATATATCCGCAAGCGCGCTCACAAGCCTCTCCAATTCCTGATACCTGTCGCCTATAGAGAGATACGCGAGTATATTGCCGAGATCGCCGAACTCTATCTGTATGTCGTATTCGTCTCTAAGAATATCGTACACCTCGATTCCCGCAAGCCCCGTATCGAGCGTAAATACCGAGAGTTTCGTCGTGTCGAAATCGTAAACGCTGTCTTTATTGATTATTTCCCTGCCGTAAGCGTAATATCCGCCGATAGCGTTTATTTCGCTTCTTGCGTACTCTGCCATTTTGTGTACGCGTCTAAATATATCCTTGCCCCTCAGCGCCAGATTTCTCCTCGCTATATCTAGGCTCGCAAGCAGAAGATAAGATCCGCTGGTTGTCTGGGTAAGATTGATTATTTGGCGTACATATCCCGGGCTTACGCCCTCTCCGACAAGTAATATCGAGCTTTGAGTGAGACTTCCGCCCGACTTATGCATAGATACTGCCGCCATATCTGCGCCAGCATGCATAGCAGCGATCGGCAGCTCGTCGTCGAAATAAAAGTGAGTGCCGTGCGCTTCGTCCGCAAGACAAAGCATACCGTTCTCATGCGCGAGCTCAACGATGCTCTTTATATCCGAACAGATACCGTAATACGTCGGATTGTTCACGAGGACCGCCTTCGCGTCCGGATTCTCCTTAATGGTCTTTTCAAGCACTTCAACGCTCATTCCGAGCGGTATACCAAGCCGCGGATCGGTGTCGGGATCGACGTAAACGGGAATAGCTCCGCATACGACCAGCGCGCATATGACGCTCCTATGAACGTTTCTCGGAAGGATTATCTTATCTCCTCTCTTGAGCGCCGAGAGCACCATGCTCTGCACGGAAGACGTAGTTCCGCCAACCATTAAAAACGCGTGCTTCGCGCCGAACGCCTCTGCGGCAAGTATCTCGGCGTCTCTGATGACCGACACCGGCTGGCAGAGAAAATCGAGCGGCTTCATTGAATTGACGTCCATCGTCACGCACTTTTCGCCGAAAAGTTCGGTAAGTTCGGGATTTCCCCTTCCTCGTTTATGTCCGGGAACGTCGAAGGGCACTATTCTTTGTCTTTTCAGTCTCTGAAGCGCCTCGTATATGGGCGCTCTTTGCTGCGAGAGTCTCTCGTCGTACATTCTCCCCTCCGTCTAGAAGATATTCCTTCCGCTGAATATCTCTATCATCTCACGGCGTAAGCTGTCGGTAATATCGAGTCTCGTCTTCGGCGAAAGCTCGTATACGTCGGACTTGAAAAGATAGTTCTGAAGGTCTATCTCTTTTATGAGCATCTTCGTATGGAAGAGATTTGTATCGTATACGTTGATATCGACGGCGTCGTATTTTGCGAGCGTTTTCTCGTCGATAAAGTCCTGTATAGACTTGATTTTATGATCGAGAAAGAGTTTCTTTCCCGAAAGATCGCGGGTAAAGCCCCTGATCCTATAGTCCATGGTAATGATATCGGAATCGAAAGAACCGATGAGATAGTCAAGCGTTGAAAGCGGCGTTATCTCTCCGCACGTAGCAACGTCTATATCGACTCTGAACGTCGCAAGACAGGTCTCGGGGTGATACTCGGGATAAGTATGCACCGTAACGTGACTCTTATCGAGATGCGCGAGAGTGGTCTCTCCCTGGACCGGTATCATATGCTCTTCGGCAAGGAGCAGCGTCACCGACGCCCCCTGCGGTTCGTAATCCTGCGAAGATATATTGAGCACCTTCGCGCCTATCATATCGGTAAGATTGAGAAGAATATTCGTAAGTCTCTCGGAGTTATACTGCTCGTTGATATACGTTACGTAATCATGCTGTTCTCTGGCAGTCTTTGCGTAACACACGTCGTAAATATTAAAACTCAACGCCTTAGTCAAGTTATTGAATCCGTACAGTTTCAGCTTCTGTTCCATATAGATATTCCTCCGCATACCGCCTCTCGGCGAAAAAAAAGTAACGGCTCTAGCCGTTACTTGAAAAGGACAATATCATAATTCGACAAATCACGACGCTTCTGCCTAAGGCGGCGAAAGACGTCAGTTTCTCGCATAGGAGACCGATTCATCTCAGAGTCTATATAGCAAATATCTCTTACTTTTACTACTCATATTGACCGTTTCACAAGTTATGGCGCGTCGAGCGCTCCGGTTATAAAGGAACCAACTTATAAAATTTGAGCTTTTAACTCAATCAACAGGCAGACGCTTACGCTCCGCCAATCGGCAGTTGACCTCGGCTGTCCGTATGCCTTGAACCCTTTCGGGCAGGTCGTAGAATATTTGCATGGCCAGTCTGATCAAATCACTTTCCCATACGAGTGAATTTTAACATATACTATAAGGCGTGTCAAGTAAAATCATATAATATTATATACTCCGATATATATGGCGGTATATATGATACGAGCGCGTTATCGATGACTATATTGCATATTGAAAGCCAAACTTCGACAGCGAACTTTCATACGCGTATCATCCGCTATTCGTTACGATACTCAATTACGTGGAAAAAAATTACGCCTCTCCCGAAGCATTATCCGATCTTGCGAGCCGCTTCGGCATATCTCAACAGCATCGGATACGGCTCTTCAAAACCAATTTCCATGACAACGCCTCAGCAATACGTGATAAAAAAGCGTATAACCGAAGCCTCTCGTCTTTTATCTTTCGGAACGGCGCCGATAGAGGAGATCGCGGCTAGGTTCGGATTTTCCAATCAATACTACTTTATGAATACGTTCAAAAAAATTCAAGGCGTAACGCCGACGGAATACCGAAAACGGCATCTCTTTCAAAAGACGCCTTAATGCGAAAACTATGAAAATAAGGGACGGCAATTTGCCGTCCCTTGTCTATGACCGTAATATTCTGTGATGAAAACTAAATTCTTTGCCGCTTCTTATCACATATTGCTGCCGAATACTTCTACATATCCGTTTCCGCCCTTGCCTCCGTTAGCCGCAGCGTAACCTGCTCCGCCGCCGCCCGCGCCGTAATTGGCGTCAGCTCCGTCATTTTTTATTATTCCGCCGTCGCCGCCTTTACGGTATACGGAAGCCGCTCCGCATTTAACGGAAGCGAAAAGGCAAAACAACAAGTCACCGCGATGATAAGAGCCGCTAAAGCTATGATTGCTACTGATTTTTTCATAATGTTTTCCATATAATTTTCCTCCTAATCAAACAATAGCACATTTTCACCTAGCTGTTAATAGGGTTTTTATAATAATTTTGTAATTATTGAAAACAAATAAAAAAATTGTTGAAAATTAACTTAAATTTATAAATTTATCTTAAAAATCACAAACGATCGAAAAATTTATGGACATATAAAACCTTGATTTATCAAAAGTCATGATCAGAGCAACAAAAAAATATAATCAAACTGTCTCCTACCGCAATAAAATTGCTCTCAGTCGCGTACTTCCGTTCAAAACTTTTTTAATAGTCATAAAAATACCCGAAACGTTAAGTTTCGGGTTGATTTTTGTGGTAGCGGCGATCGGAGTCGAACCAATGACCTGCCGGGTATGAACCGGCCGCTCTAACCAACTAAGCTACGCCGCCAAAATGGTTGCGGGAGTGGGACTTGAACCTCACGACCTTCGGGTTATGAGCCCGACGAGCTACCGACTGCTCCATCCCGCGACATCTAAATGCTTAGTTATTCTATCCTATAATTATAGTTTTGTCAATGATTTTCGGCAACAATTTGTCAAAATCATAAAAAAACTTAAAAAACGGCGTAACTTATCGGTTTTTTGTATATTTAATTATATTCAACAATATATAATTTATTCTTAAATCAGTCGAAATAATGGATAACACGAATCATTTTCTTCGCTTTAGTCTTTCAGTCTGCCCTCTTTCCTGATATGATCGCGATATCCCTCGAGATTGTCTCTGTCGCTGAAATAAAAACCGTTAAGACCGAGTCTTTCGAGTATTGCCTTTACGAGCGCCATACCGCCGTAAATAATATCGCTCCTCTTCTCGGGAAGCCCTTTTATATTACTTCTAATACTTAGCGGCGTATTCTTGACGATAGCCGTCAGCTCGCAGAGCCTGTCCTTCGTAACATACAGATCCTGAACTTTGGACGCATCGTACACGTCTTCTTCAAGACACATCATAGCGACCGTAGACGCCGTACCTGCTACGAATACCGCCCTATCGACGTTCGGAATATCTCCGTACGATGAAATAACGTCGTCTACATATTCCGTTATCGCGCCCTCGTCCTCGCCGCATCTATCCCTTATCCTCACGCACCCTATAGGTCTAGAGCAAGAATAGATTATCCCGTCGGCGTCTCCGACCGTTATCTCCGTGCTTGCGCCGCCTATATCTACGACAGCCGCAACCGCTCCGCCGCTATACGCGCCGTTAAAACCGAGTTTGGCTTCAAGCTCTCCGCCAACGACGTCTATCTTTATTCCGGACAACTCGTAAACCGCGTTGACAAAATCGCCGCCGTTAGACGCCGAGCGAACGCTCTCCGTCGCAAAGATAAAGACGTTTTCCAAAGAGACTCCGAAACTAACTGCTTTATCGATAAAAATATTTATCGCCTCGAGAGTATCGGCTATCCTCTTTTCGCTGAGCCTGCCGGTAACAGCAAGACCCTCTCCGAGTCTTGTCGTCGCAATGCTTTTTGAAAGCGTTCTTTCTCCGCTTCCCAACATCAATCTAACGGAATTGCTTCCTACGTCGATAATTGCGTGCATGTCACCTCACTTCGTGAGCTTTCGGTAAAATTTGCTCGTCTTGATCTTATCTTTACGCCGAATATGACTTTCGACGAGCTTCGGGATCTTCTTTTTAATGAATCTTTTCGGAATCGCTCCGATAGCTATACCGATCGCTTCTGCAAGAATATGATAGTATTCGATACGCCCTTTATCAGCGATAATTATGCCGATAAGAAACGTTATCCCCGCTATTATAACATAAAAGAAGTCGACAAGAAAGCGTATCGCGGCGTTTTGCGCGATACTTCTCGCGATATATGAAAGATCGTATATGAGTCCCGCAAATACTCCGCACGCAAGTAGTATGAGAAAAGCAAGCGCGGCGCTCAAAGCATCGTTGAAGATCACTTACTTAAATACCTTTTTGAGAAAAGATCTCTTTTCTTTACCTTTGGAATATCTCAGCTGTTTCAACACGCCTGTAACTATCAGTTCTCCGTTATCGGTATCGAGCTTTTCGATATTGAATTTTTCTCCTTCGAGAGTGACGTTTTCGTCGGCAAGCTGCGCGGTGATCTCTTTTTCGTCGAAAGATATCACGTTCTTTACTGCGCTGAGCGTAACGCTCTCCTGATATTTAACGGTAACCGTATGCTTTTTGAGCACGTTCTTTTCAATGTCTTCCATTCTTCACCTCGCATACTATTTTATGCGCGTGAAAAACGGTTATGACGCCTTATCGCCGCTTATCTTATCGGTAGCTTCTCAAATCATCATAAAAATGCCGAGGTCAGGCCTCGGCATATCTATCAAAAACAAAACTGTCGACCTTTTTATCATATTAGTCAAATACGAAACGATATTTCTTTCTATATTATCAATATACTTAAATACTGTCGATGAGCAGAGCTTTCAAAACGCGTTTTTTATCCGCAAATATAATCAAAAGTATATTATATGTCATCTCATTTTACGATTATCTTTACACTGACGTTAAAATTGATATTTTCAAGATAGTTGTCGCCGAAGGTATCCTTGTACTTTTTCCCCATCGACTTATAAAGTACTCCGGCTATATCGAAAACGTCAGCCTGCTTTGCTTTGCACGTCTCAAAACACTGCATTATCTCTTTTGCTACGGTCTCTCCAACGGCTTTCTTCATGCTCTCCGTGATCTTTACGCTGCTGTCGGTAATATCAGTCTCCATACTGTTGCCTTCTCTGACCCACATCTTAACGTCTACGGTATAGGTCTTCGTCTTTTTGTCAAACTTCTTCGAGCTCACGGTATCGACGATAATGACGTCAAATGGCGGTCTGTCTCCGTCTCTTTCTATGAATATATTACCCTCGTTGACATTCGATATCACGTAACTGAGTCCGTCGCTTTCGCCGTTATTGAGCACGAGTTTGAGCCCCGATCTTTTGAGAACCGCTATCTCGCCGAGCTCAATGCTGTCGGTCTCCACCTTATTGCCGTCGTTGTCGGTTTCGCTAGCTCCGCCCTCTATCACGTCGACGAGCGGTATGCACGCCGTCTCGCATTCGCAAGTTATCATCCTAAAAAAATCTTTGACGTTCGTTATGATGACTCCCGCCTCGATATCGGGACTTCTCAGCGTCTCCGATATTCTATACGATACGGTAGTATACATCGGCGGCTTTGCGTTGAATATCTCCTGCGCTTTGCCCCGCACTCCCACTATCGGCGTATCGTCAAATACCGAATTACCTTCAAGAAGATTGATAAGCGGCGCGTAATCGCCCTCTTTCATTATATTTTCTCCGAGCACGATAAGGACGGTATGCTTGAGCGAAACTCTTATTCCGAGAGTCTTATTCATCTTTTCGAACGCTTCGTCGAGCGTCTTTCCCTTTTCAGTGAGAAGCATTGTATTCTTCTGATAATTCTGAACGCCCCCGTTAGACGGCGATAAAAACTCAGCTGTTACCGAATACTCCCTGCCGTCGCGGTCGACTCCTATCCCGAGCACTATGCCCCTGTTCGCCAGCGGCGCGTTCTTGACCTGCAGATCGAGCACAACGAACGCCACAATGAGTATGACGAAAAGAATCCATTTGTTTTTAATTATTTTCTTCATTTTTACCTCCGAACGCAGGTTCTTTCAATACTTCGGCTATTTCGAAATTTTGACGTACTGCTATCTCGTTCTTACGATCGCTGTTATCGCTTACTTTTTCCTTTCTCTTTTTGAACTTGACCGCCGTAGCTATGAACGCTATCAACGGCGTTAAATATTCGCTAGCCATCACGAAGTATCTTATATCGCTAGTCGCGAATTCGTAAGATGTGTCGATATTGTCGATAGCGAATATCAGGATAAGCGAAACTATAACAAGAGCCGCTGTTACAATGATAAGTTTTCCCTTATCGCTCATTTTTTCCTTAATTATGCCAGCCGTACACTCCGTCACGGTATAAAGAAGGAACGAGAGCTTGATTATCGACATCATGAGCCAAACTATTATGATAGGGAAATCGACGCCACCCAGCATATCGGATATTTTGTTATAAACGCCGATATTTGAAAAGGCGTGATCGATATACGACGCGACGTTTCCGTATATGGCGATGAACGCGACAAAGAATCCAATGACCGCAAAATCCACAAGGATCATCGAAAGCGGCGGATATGCCCTCTCAAATCGCGTTTTATCCTCCTTAGCAAGTCGCACTATGAGGAGCGGCGTAAAGTCGCCGAACCACAAAAAATGCTTGTCTATCGCATTACCTAACGGCTCTACGCCGTCGTCGAGTATCGGGAAAAGATTGGCAAAATCAAGATTGACCTTCATAAACAGCACGGTAAAAGCGATAGCGAGAATAACGAACCATATTATTATCTCGCTGAGTCTTGCAATCGTATTCATTCCCTTATAGGCTATATATCCTATCACCGGAAGGAGCGACACTATTATGAAGAACCACTTGCCTTCTTCGAAGAGTATAGAGCTGATATAGTCGAGCGTTTCGGGAAGAAGCGCGACGAGTTTTATAGAGCTCGAGAAGAGAAGAAGCGCAAGCATCGCCTTCAAAAACCACTTATTAAACCCCGCGTCGAGTATCGACGAGCGAGTGATAGTCGCATATACCAAAACGAACATAACGGTCTCTATCGCCATCATGACGACCATGACGAGCGCAGAGTCTCTCGACGCCGCTATAGACATATATTTCGGCAACATGACTATTTTGTAACTTAACGATATTATGAAAAGTATTACGGCGAGCTGCCTTTTATATATACTCTTTCCTATCGTAAACAAACTCTTATCCATTATTCCTTTTCCTCGTTCTGTTATTAGTCGGTATAGTGTACGGGCGTTTTTTCATATCGAGCTCGTTCTGCATTATGAAGGTATCCTTAATATCGGCGGGCAGCGAAGGAGAGAAAGGCGCAAGATACGACGTTCCGAATCCTTTAATGCTGACAAGATACGCTACAAGCGCAACGCACGATATGACGAGACCGTAAAGTCCGAGAACTCCCGAAACTATCACGAACGACATTCTGAGAATACTCGAAGAATCCGCTTCGTCGGGAACGGTGTACATTCCGATAGACGAGAGCGCGACGACGAGTATCGTGGGCGTCGAAAGGAGTCCCGCGCTTACCGCGGCTTCTCCGAGAACTATCGCTCCGACCACGGAAAGAGACGTTCCGATATGTTTCGGCATTCGTATCGCCGCTTCGTTGAGTATTTCGAAAATGAGCAACACGAATATCATCTCGAGCGTCGGCGGCAAAGGTACTCCGAATATCGTATTCATGAGCGACGCAAGCACCTTGAGCGGAAATATCTGATATTGAAACTCCTGAAGCGCTACGTAACCCGCGGGCAGAAGTATCGCAAGGAAGAATGCGAATATCCTCACGAGTCTCGTGAACGTCGCCCTGAAACTCTTGACGTAGTAGTCTTCCGCCGATTGGAACTGCTCTAAAAACACGAGCGGAACGGTGAGAACTATCGGCGAGCCGTCTACCAGTACGCCGACTCGTCCTTCGAGAAGTTTTCCGGCGAGAACGTCGGGCTTTTCAACCGAACCCACTTCGTTGAATATCGAATACTTCCTCTCTTCTATATATCTTGCAACGTACGACGAATCGAGTATGCCGTCCGTATTTATTTCTTTTATCCTGTTCCTGACCTCTTCGACAACCTTTTCTTCCGCTATACCCTTTATATAACATATCGATATCGGCGTTTTTGTATATTTGCCGGCGGTCATATTTTCAAATGCCAAATCAGGCGTTTTCAATCTTCGCCTTATGAGAGTCATATTCGTCTTGATATCTTCTACGAATCCTTCTCTCGGACCCTTTAGGACCGTCTCCCTCGGAGGTTCGTTCGGCACTCTCATCGCAAAGGAGCGAAGCGATATTATATACGAGTCGTCGCTTCCCTCAACCAGTAGCATCATATCGGACGACGCCAGCTTTTCTATCGCCTTTTCAAACTCCTCCACATATATAGGCATCGACGAAGTCACGACCCTATTGAAACTCTTTTCATAAGGCATCGAGATCTCTTCGATACCTTTAAGCGGCTTCATAACGCCAATCTCGAACGCCATCTTGTCTATCATCGCGTCTATATAGAATATGACGGCGCTTTTGCCCGCTATCTTAAAATCGAGTCTTATCACGTCTTCTGATCCCGACATTTTGCTTTCAACTTCCGCTGCTCTTTCAAGTACGTCCATTTCAATCTCCTTAAACGTGTGATTTATTACCCATAAACGCCGATTTATACGCTTTACAACTTTCTTTGGCGATTTTTAACGCCAAATAGGCTTTTTACACAAAATATATACTACCCGAATATTACTTTCCAAAATATTTACATTCGATGAATTATTTTCACATGTTCTTCATTAACGTCCTTTTGAAAGTTCATAAAGCGGCGTTATCATTATATACGTAAAGGAAAAGAAGTTCCTGTTACGAAAAGGCTCGGTGAGAAGACATATATAACCTACCCCCCTTTTAATAGAATGTTCAAATGAGAGTTCAAGCTGTCGGAGCTTACCGCCCGAGCCAAGGTAAAGCTAACCGATAAACCGCTTCGACAGCGACGCTCTCGACGACAAAAAGAGATATGCCAATGTTTTGCACATTGTTTTCATAAACACTCCTGATTTTAGTTTGTAAAGAAAGACGGCGAAAGCCGTCTTTCTTTATCCAAAAACTATCTATAATGAAAAAATCAAGCGGTAAACTCGTCCGCTCGTAAGCCTACGAAACTTCTAAATGTTAAAAAGCGGAGATATATAACAGCTCTCCGCTTTTATCAACGTTATATTAAATAAATTTTCACTTGTCGGCAAAATATCGACAATACTATTTTACTAACTCCTAATCTCGTTAATATTAAATTGCCCCGTCGCCATAGACGTATATCGTAACCGCGACTGCCCGCGCTTCGTACTCCGCTAAAAGCATATAGTCTCCCTTGTTAAGCGCGATTGAAATACGTAAATTTTATGTTATCAACTATTTGCCAAATACACTCGTAAAAAATACAAACAAGAACTCAGAGCGCAATAATATTTTCGATACCGTCACGGAAATCTCCGCTTTTACGTATTAAATCTTTATAAAATGCGAAAACGCCGAATAAATCGACGTTCCCGCAAAACAACCAACACTAATAAACGCAGTTGGTTTTAATTAGCATTACAGGCTGAGAGTATATGTAGCCAAATAATGTTTTTCTGCTATTAATTATACACGATTATTGTCACATTGTCAAGACTTTTGACCTAATTTATTACTTGTGACCTAAAATTGCATATAATCATATCATGACTTATCCATATATAGAAATCATAAAAGAAATATTGTCGGAAAACAAATTCAGTCAGCAAGAATTTGCGGATATTCTCGGCGTCAATCAAACAACCGTCAGTCAATGGCTTTTGGGCAATAAGAAACCGGGATACGACAGTATATATCTTCTCCATAAACATTTCGGAATAGAACCGAACGATTTGTTCGAACTTGAAAAATGAAATCACCGTTAAAACCGTCGGAGCATAACGCTATACCGACGGTTTTTCAAACCTATACCCTTCACAATAAAAATAATCGACGCTAAGTCGCAATCAAATCCTTTTCCAAAACCTTTTGAGCTCCGCTATCAACTTTTTTACGTTATCGGCATCTGATCAAATGATAATGCCTCGCCGCCGTTACCCGTTGATATTCGAATATTTGTCGCAATATCGAAATAGACCTAATTCATACGCTTTACGGCAATGATAAAATCTCGAACCATAAAACGCAACCGATGATCAACCTTATTGCGTTTTTACTACTATATGTTTTCTGCTCGCATGACCGTCTTAAACGTAGCGTAAAGCATATTGTGATCGGAGCAGTCGCTGTCGTTCTTCCCCGACTCTATAAGTTCCAAAGACTCCGAATATACGACGTTATCTATAGCTAAAAATTCCGCATCGTCTCCTCTGTACGTATCGAGCCTGTTATCGTTATTATTTACTATATTATATCCTTCCTTTAGCAAAACGTCGAATTCTTCAAAACTCAGCGAGTTAAAATCTCCGACAACTATTTTATACGGACACGGGTCGCTCTCGAGCAGCTCCAGAATATACTCGATTTGAGCTTGCCTAAGACTTTGCCCGTTCGGCATTTTCACGTTCTCATACGAAAGATGCGTATTGTAAAAGGCTATCTGAACGCCGTCTATCTTAACGAGCGAACGCATGATTATTCTCTTCTCAACGTCGCTTCTTTCGTATTTATACGGATAAGGCAGCTTAAATGAGTGAGATCTTGAAATAGGCGTTTTCGACACGGACGCTATGCCGTAAGTCTCTCCGAATCCTTTTAACATCATTGGGAAATACGATACGTTATTCATTACGCCTTCTCTGAATATCTGTAAGAAGTCTTTTTTGCCGCTTCTCTCCGAAAGGTGGTCAACCTCCTGAAGTCCCGCTATATCCGCGCCGACGTTTACGATATTTTCATTTATGCCTTTTACGGATCCAAGCGTCGCGTCGCCGCCCTTAATATTGTATGACGCGACAGTGAATGCGGTTTCCTTATATTCTCCCATTTCGATCCCGTCGTTCATATCGTACGGCTCGTTCGGCGTTATCGCTTCGCCGCTACATGCGGAAAGCGTCAACGCGAGGACAAGAATAACTGCAAACGTAACTATTTTTTTCATATATCAATATCCTTCTGCAATCGGAAATTTTAGCTTTTTACATTGTCTTGACTTATACCAAGACAACATTTTCTTTTGTTATAAATATGCAAATAAAAATACATATAATGATGTTTTGCTCCAATATATTGCCAAAACCAATATCTCGATAATTATAGCATAGCTCTTAATACCCTGTCAATATCGGAATTTTATAAGTATTCGCTTACGCGATCCTTAGCGGCTCCTATATAAACGCTGCAAAATGCGTCCTATAGTCGCCTACAGTTAAAATCAAACTTACTTTTCTACAATCATATCAAAAAAGACCGTCCAATATGTTGACAATCGACTTATTTTATTATAGAATAACTAAGTCAAATCAATATTTTTGCACTCTTAGCTCAACTGGATAGAGCATTCGGCTACGGACCGAAAGGTTAGGGGTTCGAATCCCTTAGGGTGCACCATCAAGATACCGTGACACCGGCTTACGCCCTGCTCACAGTATCTTTTTTGTTTCCCCTCAGTCCAACGAACATTAGTCTTCGCTTTGCTTCGACGGCACTGCTTTTGCAGTACGCGAATCCCTTAGGGTGCACCAAGAGCAACCGCGTTTAAACCAAGATGAAAACGTATTGAAATATGTATTCGTAAATGGTATTGCGGGCGTGGTTGCAAGACGACAATACAAGCCTAGAAGTTATGCGAACAATTACAGCGTTCACGGAGCGGACGGCAAATTCGTCAAAATGTAAAAGAAAAAGACAATGAGTAAAACTCGTTGTCTTTTTTCTATCTCCCACCCAAGAGAACCCACCCTATGGGGCATAAATCAAAGTAAAGACTTTTCGTCATAGATTTACATTTTTCTATCTTTTTTACGCCAAAAGTGTGACAGTGTTACATAGTGGCGTAAAGGTAATACTATACGCCACAGCGGGCGGCTATCGCCGCCCGCTTATTGACGCGCATATAAATCATTTTTTATAAAAATCTTTTATAGCTTTTATAAATCTGTCGCCGTATGCTTGGTATGTGGTTTCACCTAACCCATAAAGCGATACAAATTCTTCTTTCGTTTCAGGGCGATATGTAGCAAGGCTTACAAGTCCTTTATTACCGATAATCGTATAAGCAGGACGATTATCTTCTTTCATAATTTGAGCACGCAAAACTCTTAATTCAGCTAATAATTCCATATCGGTAATAAATTGCCCGTCATCATCAACGACAATTTGAAATCCGTCTTGCTCTATAAAATGCTCTGATTTTTGTGTTGTATGGACTTCTGCTTTTTTTCTTTCTACGGGTGGAGTAGAAATTTGTACGGCTTGAACTTGCGGCATTACAACTTTGATTTCTTTTATATAAGCAGGTTTATCAATAGACAGGTCATCTTCAAAATCAGTCGAAAGCCATTTTTTATAATAGTCCAATACCATAGTCCTATTACAACCCGTACCGTCAGCTTTATAATTACTGCACCCCAGCATATAGCCACCCGAAGATGTCTTTTTTACTATTAAATATCCGTCTTTACAGCTATCACATTTTTGTATAGCAAATTCGCCGCCTGCAATTTCATTAGTTAAATAATTGCAAACTTCGGGTTCATTAGAGCAAAGCCATAATTTTAAACCGTAATTCTTTTTATAGCGAAGTTGTAAAGGATAACTGCAAATCGGGCATTTCTTCATTAAAGACATATTTACGGAATTATCTTTAATTAAATTCCCCAATACAAGAACATTAGGATAATCTTTTATAAGTTCTAAAATAAACTCTGACGGATGTTGTTCGGGGGTAACGATATAAACACGATTTTTTGTTCTTGTCATTGCCACATAAAACAACCGTCTTTCTTCGGCATATTCAATAGAGGTATCGTCCTTTGTTACATATTTCATAACAGGGTCATCATCTATTTTTGAAGGGAAGCCGAACACTTCATTTCTTGCGTTTATAATTATTACATTATCAAAACCCAACCCCTTTGAACTATGAGCGGTTAAAAATTCTAATTTCGCTTTCGGATATTTTTTACTGAAAATTTTATTGTTTTCTTCGTTATAAACAAAGTCCTGCGAATAGCACAAATTTCTTGCGTCAAAATTAAATCTGCCTATTAAAAGAATAGAAGCGTTTTTACTTTTGCCTTCAAGAGAATTTTGTTCTAAAATTTGCCCTATAATTTCTTCAACTTTTTTGCCTAAATGATAATATTTGCCGCCTTTGCCTTGAAATTGTTTTCGGTCATATTGCTCGTTATAGGAATATATTATTACGGGTTTTTGAATATGGTCGTTAGCGATAAGTTTTTTCTTAATTTGAGTATCGTTCTTTTGAATAAAATTGCCTGCAATATCTATAACTTCTTGGGCGTTACGGTAAGTTTTAGTTATCTTTAATTCTTGACCATACCCCATAATTTCGCAAAAATGCGTGAATAAAGTTATGTCAGAGCCACTAAACGCATAAATAGACTGCCAATCATCACCGACAGCAATAATTTTTGCATTGCAAGTCTTTGACAATTCCTTTGTTAAATCAAATCTTTGCCTTGAAATATCTTGATACTCATCAACAATAATATACTTAAAATCAAGCTTTTCGTTTAAGGTTTGCTTTTCACGAAGTATTCGTGCGCTATCGTTTATCATATCTTGAAAATCAATTGAATTTTGAGCCGATAGTTGTTTTTGATATTCGAGATAACATTCTTTACATACATCTAAAAATAATTTCGTCCTAACATTTGCGTTTTGCCTTTCAAAACGGCAGAAATCGTCAATACCTAATCCGTTAGTTTTGAAATTATTTATAAAGTTGCAAATGAGATTTACAAGTTTGGAAATATATTTATTTTCTTCTGTATTTACAAGTTTTGTATATACTTCATCGGCAGAGCGTTTATTCAGTTTAAACCCTGCTGTTTCTAATTGTTCCTGTAAATGCACGAGAAAATCTTTACCGTCATTATATTGCGAATAGGTATAAATAAGAGTAGTATTATGCTTTTTATGTAAAGCTATTTTATCTTGAATTTCTTTTTTATAATTTGCAAGTTCTTCGGACGAATAAAAATTATGATTTCCGCTTTCGGTAATTCCAAAATGCTCGATATAAGCAACTTTATTGCCCTGTCTAATACAAAAATCAGGAGTATAAGGCTTTTTTGCTTTTAAAATGTGATATGGGTAAATTTCTTCGTAAACATAATCAATTTGATTAAGATATAAGAAATTTGCAATTTTTACTTCTTGTGCAGACCTTAAAACTTCATTAGTAATTGTAGTAATCTTACTTGTACGCCTATCAATGATTTGAGCATTGTATTCATTTACATTACTTTTCAAAGTAGAGAAGTCTGCTTTGGATATATAATTGAAGAATAAATTTATATCATTGCCTTCATACGGTGCATCAAAATAAGAGCCGAAAAACATAATCAGCTTATCGACAAGTTCGGGTTGCTCTAAAATATTGCCTTTAAGATAATTATTTACTGTTTTATATAAAAACCCTTCGCTTACGATAGTTTTCTTTTCGTCATCTTGTTTGCGAAGTATGGCGTAGCCTGCTTTGTGAAAAGTAGTTATCGGACAAGGAATAGAAAGTTGCGTATTTATTCGTTCCTGCAATTCGCCGACTGCTTTATTTGTAAACGAAATTACAAGTATTTGTTTAGGGTCAATATGTTTCTTTTCAACTAAATACCTTACTTTTGCCGCAACGGTAGTTGTCTTACCTGCACCTGCGCCAGCAATAATCAAAGTATAATCTTCATCAGATAAAATAGCTGTGCGTTGCTCAATATCTAACTGTATTTTTGGGTCAACTTCATATAAAACTTTATCTAAATATTTTTTCTCGCTATCAAGGTGAGTTAAAATATAGGAATTGTTATGGTCGCAAAATATTTCCGACCCTTTAACCAAATCGATAATATCTGAATAGCAAGCGATAAACTTTTTTAATTCGTTTTCTTGAAGTTTATTTTGCTTGCAATAAACCGAAAGAATTTTGCCCCGTTGCATACTCTCAAAAAAAGTATAAGTAGAACTATATTGCTCAATTAAATGCTTATAATCACTACGAGCAATATATTTATCGGCAGACAAAAGAGTCTCAAACTTTTCATTAAAGTTTAAAGCACTCTTATATTCTTCGGGAAAGTTTTTATTTTTGTCTTGTCTTTTAAAAATATCAAATATACCCATAATAATTTCTTGATGAATATAAATTTGCCTAGCTTACAGCTTGATAAATTATACCATATTTTACAGTTTTTAGCAACAGAAATTTTTAATCGACAAAAAAATAATCATTTATTTGACCATATATCTGATATTACGATAATTTTTTATATTTTATTTTTGATAAAATCAACGTGAGTTTTTATACTCTTTTGTATACGCATTTAGTTGTTTTATTGTTCGCAAGGTGCTTACCGTCCGAGGACGGAATACGCCGCCTTGACAAAATGTAAAGGGCGACGATTTATCTCCCGTAAGGCATAAAACCGTCGTCCCCTACGGGGCAAACCCTTGACAATTTACCTGCGGCGGCATTTTTTGCAGTTAAGACGGTAAGCACCAAAGCGAACAACAAAATTTTTAAGCCGCCGTTTGCACACCACGCAGACCGCGCAAAGGAGTATCACACAATGAAAAACGCAGTTATCTACGCCCGTTTCAGCTCGCAAGGACAGAACGAGCAGTCTATTGAAAGTCAGATAAGAATTTGCACAGAGTACGCCGAGAACAACGGCTATTCCGTCGTAAACGTGTATAAGGACAAAGCGCGGACGGGAACGAACGACAGTCGCCCAGACTTTCAACGTATGATTAAGGACGCCGCCAGCGGCAAATTTGAATTTATCATTGTTTATATGTTCGACAGGTTCGCCCGCAACCGCCGCGACAGCATTATGTATAAGGAAATGTTAAAGCAGGACTACGGCATACGGGTAATTTCCGCAACCCAGCCCATAAGCGACGACGAAGGCGGCGAGTTCTACGAAATGTTTTTAGAGTGGAACGACGAAAAATATTCAAAGTGACTTTCCAAGCGCGTGAAAAACGGGCTTGATACCAGCGTGGAAAACGGAACGTTCTGCGGCGGTTATCTCGTTTACGGGTATAAGCTACGCCAAGAGCCGATAGCGGGCAAGCGCAACAAATTTATGAAATACGTTGAAATCGACGAGGAACAAGCCGAAATAATTCGTTATGCGTTCACGGAGTACGACAAGGGAACGGACAAAAAGGAAATTGCCGCCGCGCTCAACGCAAGGGGCGCACGCTATAACGGCAAGCCGTTCAAAGGCAGAACGTTCGACAAATGGTTGAACAACGCCAAGTATACGGGCGAGTTTTATTTTGGCGAAAGGCTATGCACGAACACATACCCCGCCATTATAGACAAAGCATTGTTCGAGCGAGTACAAAAGCGTTTGCAAGCAAACCGCTATTTTGCGGGTGGAACGGCAACGGCGCGTGTGCCGTACCTATTGACGGGGAAAGCCTTTTGCGCCCATTGTCTTACGTCTATGATTTCAGACGGTGGCACGAGCCATACGGGACAGCAACACCATTATTACGCTTGCAAGGGAAAGAAAAAAGGCGTTTGCGAGAAACGCCGAGAAGATAAAGACACTTTGGAATTATACGTTACGCAAGTAGTTTATGATTTTTTAAGCGACGAAAACAATGCAAAAGTTGCCGTCCGCGATACTCTTGCCTATTATGCCAAGCGCACGGGTACGGACAACTTAAAGAGCATTGACGGCAGAATTGCCAAAGTTCAACGCGACATTGATGAAATGACGACGGCGTTTATCGAGGCGAAGAACGCGCTTTTGCGGGCGAATATCGAAAAGCGAATGAACGGCTATGAAAAGCTAATCGAGGACTTGCAGAGCCAAAAGCGACAGTTGGAACGCGAGCGCGGCAAGCAGTTCACGGAAAAAGACATTTTGGCGTTTATTGCCGAGCTAATGAAAGGCGACCCCGAAGATAAGCAATATCAGCGCAAAATCATTGATAACCTTGTAGTTAAGGTATTAGTGGGCGACGGCGATACTGTTGTGTATATAAATTTAAGCAATACGAAAGAAATCGAGAACGTAAGACTTGAAGAAATGAAAATAGCGCTTGAACACATTTTCGGCGTTCAAACGCTATCACCACTGGCGCACCACCAAGATACCGTGACACCGGCTTACGCCCTGCTCACAGTATCTTTTTTGTTTCCCCTCAGTCCAACGAACATTAGTCTTCGTTTTGCTTCGACGGCACTGCTTTTGCAGTACGCGAATCCCTTAGGGTGCACCACAACCGCTCGTCTCGTTCTTTGACGAGCGATTTGTTTTTTCAAAACGAATCGGCTCTTTCTCCAACAGACTCGCTTTCCTCCAACCAATCGCAAAATTTCGCTTCGCTGTATTTTGGTCGGACTATTATCAGATTTATTATTTTATTTCACCGGCTACGCCCTGCTCACAGTATCTTTTTTGCTTCCCCTCAGGCCAACGAACATTAGTCTTCGCTTTGCTTCGACGGCACTGCTTTTGCAGTACGCGAATCCCTTAGGGTGCACCACAACCGCTCGTCTCGTTCTTTGACGAGCGATTTGTTTTTTCAAAACGAATCGGCTCTTTCTCCAACAGACTCGCTTTCCTCCAACCAATCGCAAAATTTCGCTTCGCTGTATTTTGGTCGGACTATTATCAGATTTATTATTTTATTTCACCGGCTACGCCCTGCTCACAGTATCTTTTTTGCTTCCCCTCAGGCCAACGAACATTAGTCTTCGCTTTGCTTCGACGGCACTGCTCTTTGCAGTACGCGAATAACATAAGTCCACCAAGAAACACGCAAAAGGAGCGTAATCTGAATAAAATAAAAGCGGACGAGCGTCCGCTTTTTATCTGTTGTCGATTTTTTCAGGATACATATCGTGGTGTGAAAGTCTATCCCAGGCTACCTGTTCCCACTTGGTTCCACTTTTGCCATAGTTACAGTATGGATCTATGGAAATTCCGCCACGGGGCAGAAATTTACCCCATACTTCGATATATGCGGGATCCATCAAATCAATAAGGTCATTCATAATTATATTCACGCAGTCTTCATGGAAATCGCCGCGGTTTCTAAACCCGAAAAGATACAGCTTTAAGGACTTGCTTTCAACCATCTTTTCGCGCGGTACGTACGAAATGTAGACCGTAGCAAAATCGGGCTGACCCGTAATGGGGCAAAGGCTTGTGAATTCGGGACAGTTGAACTTTACAAAATAGTCCCGTCCGGGGTGTTTATTTGCAAACGTTTCCAAAACGGACGGGTCGTAAGTCTGCGGATATTTAGTGTTATTGTTTCCGAGCAGGCTAATACCTTCATTCTGTTTTTCCCTTGACATATCATTCTCCTTTTATTGCAGGGTCTTCTATTCCATTGGCCTTAAACGCGGCGGCGCGGTCGCGACAAGTAGCGCATACGCCGCAAGGTTTTCCGCCACCCGAATAACAACTCCAGGTATATTTGTACGGAACGCCGAGTTCAAGTCCCATTTTTACAACCTGCGATTTATTTAAGTTTACAAATGGCGCAAGAATTTTAAGCTGCCCGCCACTTCCCGTATAAATAGCTTCGCCCATCGCGGAATTGAACTTCTCGCTGCAATCGGGATAGGCGTTACCCGCCGCATCGTCGCCGTGCGCGCCGTAATATATCACTTCGCACCCATGCGACAGCGCCACGCTTGCCGCCGCCGAAAGAAACAGCCCGTTCCTGAAAGGGACGTAGGTTGAAACGGGTTTGCCGCCCGTTGCCGAAAGCTGTTCGGCATAGCTTTGCATCGGTATCTCATTGGGCGAATCCGCCAAGAGCGAACAGTCCGAACCTTCGAATATGACCGAAAGATCCAGCCTCTTTAAAACAACGCCGTAAAAGTCGGCAATTTTTTGCGCGGCGTCAAGTTCTTTACTGTGAGTCTGACCGTAGTAAACGGAAAGGGCGGAAACTTCCGCCGCGCCGTATTTCTTAATCGCCATTCCGAGACAGGTTGCGCTGTCAACGCCGCCGCTTAATAAAACTAGTGCTTTCATACCCTGTCCCCCAAAAGATTTTGTAGTGAAACGTCGTCTTTGAACGAGCCGAAGTAAGTTTTAGTAACCGTTTTTGACGATACGTTTTTTATTCCGCGCGAAGTCATACAGCTGTGGCAACCTTCTATCCTTACGCCGACGTCGGGCGATAAAGCCGCAAGCGAAATTATCTCCGCAATGTCCCGTCCCAGACGCTCCTGCAATTGCAGCCGCTTTGCCGCCATGTCGCAAATGCGCGCGATTTTGCTCAGTCCCAGAACTCTTCCGCGCGGGACGTATGCCACGTCGACTTTCATATCGTACATAAGCGCCATATGATGCTCGCAATAGCTGAACACACTTATGTCCTTTATGACCACTGCGCCGTCCGAATTCGGGTCGGACGGAACTTCGAAAGTTTTTCCGAACATTTCCGCAATTTCGCGGTTGGTGTATTTTATACCTTCAAACGCTTCTTCGTACATTCGCGCTACGCGGGAAGGCGTTTCGCGCAGACCTTCCCTGTCGGGATCTTCGCCTATAGCGACCAATAACCCGCGGATATGTTTTTCTATTTCTTTAATATCCATACTTTCTCCTATACCCCGCGCATATCGGGTTTCCAGATCATTTTATGTAACTGTAATTGCAAGCGTACGCCGTTAAGTTTACGCTCTTTCATAAACTCCACTATTTCTTCAGGCTTGATTTTTCCGAACACGGGACTAAAATAAACGCGGCACCTGTCTATAAGTCCGTACTCGTTTATAATCTCTTCCGCACGCGCCAAATCGCGCATATCCCCGACCACAAACTTGACCGCGTCACGTAGCGTAAGGCAAGAAAAGTTTTCTATCGGCATATATTTTTCCATTCCGCTTGAAGGAAGTTTATAATCGGCGGTAACAGCGGGACGAGGCGAAAGGGAAACGATTTCTTTCAACGGCACGCTTCCGTTAGTTTCTATTTCGACGTCTGCGCCCGACGCTCCCAGCAGCGCTATAAGCCGCGCAATATCCGACTGTAAAAGCGGCTCGCCGCCCGTCAGGGTAACGTTTTTTACGCCCGTCGATTTCACATATTCAACAAGCTCTTCCGCGGAAGCAAGCTCGCATTTTACGTCGGCGGTATTTGCCCAGCGCGTATCGCAATAGCTGCAATTAAGATTGCAGCCGCAAAACCGCAGAAACACGGCAAGCTCGCCCGCGCGCGGACCTTCGCCGTTTATGCTTACAAACTTTTCGGCAACTTTAAAACAAAACATATCACTCACCGTACACCGCGCAGTTTTCGGGCGACTCGTAAACAGCCACGCAGGAAACAGGCAAGCCTTTGTTGTAAAGTTCGGCGAATATGTGCGCGGCAAAGTTTTCGGCAGTAGGTCTGAAATCCGTTTCAACCAATGAAAACCCCTCTTCTTTAAGCGCGACAACAGTCGCAGGTTTAAGAGTGTTTTTTTCGTAAATAAACGTATGGTCAAAGCCTTTTGCAAGTTCTTTTACCGCCTGCTTAAAATCACCAAAATCCAAAAGCATACCGCGCTTTTCGCCGCTTTCCTTCAATTTGTCACCGTTTATCTTTACTTTCACAATCCAGTGGTGACCGTGGATATTTGCGCACTTGCCGTTGTATCCGTGAAGAAAGTGCGCGCTGTCAAAACAAGCGGAAGTTTTTAAATAATACATATCCTCTCCCTTTGCAAAAAAAATACAGCCGTGACAAAACGACTGCGCCAAAAAAGACTCTTCCTCTTAAGATGCCCTGGTTTTGTTTAACGACAGGATGGCGCAAACGAACTGTCCGATTAATTAGATATATAATACCACGCCGCAAAGCGTATGTCAACACAATCGAAGGAATTACGCGCTGCGTATTTTCAAACTAACGGTAATAACTATCCACCAGCTTAGCTGGTGGATAGTTATTTTTACAAAACGAATCGACTCTTTCTTCAACAGACTCGCTTTTCTTCGACCACTCGCAAAATTTCGCTTCGCTGTAATTTGGCAGAGCTTTTATTCCTCTCCCTCATTAGGCTCTTCTCTCCGTTATTGACAAAGCAAAATAGATATGCTAACATAAAGATACGAACGACTTCATTTCGATACGAGGGAAAAATATGGATAAAGAGACTATACTCGACGCTATCGCGCCTTGTTCATTCTGTTGCTACACTTGCCACGCGAAAAAGAACGGCGTAATAGCCGAAACCGCTAAAAAATTATTAAATTATCACTTAGGATATTATGAGTTTCGCTATAGAACGTCGCGTAAAAGATACGGTAAATCCATTAAAGAAGACAAATGCTTTCTAAAGCGGCTTGAGGAAACAGCGAAAGCTCCATGCAACGGTTGCAGGAGCGGCGAACACGGCAAATATTGCATCAAGGACTGTTTCATTCGGGAATGTACGGTAGCTCACGGCGTAGATTTTTGCGGAGAGTGTACCGAATTTCCCTGCGATAAAGGTAAAAATTTATTTTCAAATACAGATCTATCATTTTCCGACAATGTATTGAGCGATTGGATATCGGGTAACGGGAGAATAAAAGAAGTCGGAGTCGATCAATACTACAAGGAAGCAACGTCCCGTTCTCACTATCTATCATTTTCTAAATACAAAGAGGGCGAGTCGCATCAAAAATAATATCCGGATAGACCTGCAGGCAAGCTCATTGCCGTTTAGTCTTCAATTGCAATATGAATGACGTAAGCGATATTCATCGGCTCGATCTTTTGACCGTTAAAATTGGACGATCAAAAAAAATAAATAACGACGACTTAAAAAAACAAATCCTCACGCTCATTTATTCCTTTCATAACGTCGATATAACAACGGCGTTATTCTTTATCGGTAAATCAATATTTTTCAGATCGGCGATTCGACAGTCGGCGTTCTACCTATTCTCTTCCAAACCGCAATGAGTACGACTGCGGCGACAGCGCTTGCCGCTGCCCCTGCAACGGGGGAACGGCGGAATAAAAGCAAAACTCTCGGCGAAAAAGTAATGCGGCTATGATTTTCTTACCCGTCGATTGCAAAAGTACGCCGACTGCCGACGGCAGAAAAAGAAACGGGAATGCCGCGGCAGTCCATCTAAGCGCCGGTATCGAATTATTTATTACCTCGCCGTCGGTCGCGATGATACTCGCTAACGCTTTCGGCGCAAGTTCGCAAAGGATCAGCGGTATCAACGAAGCTATTAGCGAAAACAGCATCATATATCTCATTGCGAATCTTATCCTATCGGGTCTTCCTGCGCTGTAGTTATAACCGGCTATCGGTTGCGACGCTTGAGTTATCGCGGTAAAAGGAACTATGCAAAACATAAAAATTTTGCCGATGACGACCTGTCGGCGTACGGTAAAAGTTAGTCATAATGGACTGGACTAACCTCTCTCGGCTGTCCGTTGAGTTTCTCACTTATAATTATTTTTCTTCGTTGATATAGCATAAAAGTATTATTTGAATACATAAAAACTTCTGTAACTAACTATTGTTTATGTAACTTCCGACTTATTGTTTGGGAAAACTTCTAAAAATAATCAAGTTTTTATCAGGGTCTAAAAAGCTCATGTTCTTTGCTCCCCAATGTCGCGTTGTCGGCGGTGAAACAATCTCAACGCCAAGCTCTTTCAATCTCCCGTATTCAATATCTAAGTCATCTACCGTGAATGCAAGACAAATATTTTGAAGATTGGTTTTTCGCTGTATTCCGTCGTTATAGATAGTGAGCGTCGTTTCTTCGGAAAAAATAAATTGGTGAACGTCATCATCGCAATGATTATCGACATTAAATAGCATCTTATAAAAATTCGATAAACGAATAACGTCGTTTGTTAATAAACATACCTCTCCGATTTTCATAAAGACCCTCCTTATCATTTATCAAAAATACAACGCCCGAAATTTGCAAAACTTCATAGATAAATCGTTCCATTTTATATTTTTTCTTATAGCTTGTCTGACTATTTTTTTCAATAGTTTTGAAAAACTTACCTCGACATACCGCAAAATGGTATCGGTATAGAAAAAAACGTCGCATTTTATCTTTCGATAAAATGCGACAAAATTTTTGGTGGAGCTGAGGGGAGTTAAACCCCTGTCCAACGACTAATCAATACCACTTTCTACATACATATTAGGCATATATCAGTCCTATCGGGATAGCCTACCTACGGGCGAGCCGATAGCGAGTCTCTAGTCTTGCAACGCATTCGAGACGCTTCGCGTTGCCCTTCCCACTAAACTGATGCCGCTAACGCAACCCGTGGGTCATTGCGAGCGACAGGCTGCCGAACTTAAGCGGCAAAAGCCATTTGATTGTTGTTTTTAGCGTTTAATTTTAATTTTCCGTTTTAACGAAGACGAGCCTTCGGTATGCTTATGATATCTCTTGAATCGCTGTCGAATTCGGAACAACCCCGCATTGACGCTAAATCAAGTATCGATCTTAGTGAGTATTAATAAACTACGGTTCTTCGGGTAAGCATCGTAAAATCTTTCAACAGCTTTCCGCCTCTTTGACGAAAGAGCCGAAACTTACGATCACCGAGTAACGTGATTTTTTCAAACGATAACGTATTTATCATCGCTCATATAGTATAGCATAATTTTATCGTTTGTAAAGACCTTTTATTAAAAAACTATGATTTTTCGTAAATTTTCCAATAGTCGCATTGAAAAAATACCATCATATCGTTTTGTCAAAGCTAAATTACGTTATCGTAATTAGTTATATTCAAACGTAGCGGACAACGTTCCTTTATTTTTTCGCTATCTTCATAAAACTTCTGAACGCGAAGTCAAACCTTACTCACTTGTACATAAAATCATTAAGCGATCTATATACGAGCGCAGTCATTACGACAGTCGGCGCCATAAACGCGGCGGCGGCAATGTATACGAACGAACCGAGGGATAAATAATCGGTAATTATGACGAGCGCGAACGCAATAGCCGTCGATATTGATTCTATTACGTAATACGACAATTTTATATTCTTATCGCTGAGCGCCATACGCGTACGGAAATAATTGACGGCAACGGCAAGAACCATCGAAACGACGGCTATAACTACCGTAATTATATCTCCGTTCGACGCAGTCAGTATAAAGAAATCAACAAAAAGGTATATGACGTTATAAAGATTGACCTCGAAAGCCTTGAAAGCAGTCGCTTCAAAGAAAACGTAATCGTTATAGTTTTCATTCGCAACGTACCTTTTGATATTAGTCTGATGGCGTATCAGAGCGTACGCGGAAAAGCAAGCTACAACGAGCGTAACTATATATCCTATAATACCGTATGATTTTTCGCCGCTATCGACGACAAGCTGCCCGAGAACGTGCGGCAATGCCATAAGAGCGACTGACTTTATAACGGCTCCGCCGGAAGGAAGCAACTTCGTTGGAAATATCGCCGCGTAAAAATAAATAAGAAAAATTCCGAGCGCCAAAAAAGCAAGTCTCGAAACGTAAGATAAAAGGTCGAAATAGACGAACGATACGAGCGTAACGTTCACTGCGAACATCAGCGCTATAAAAACGTATCCGAGTGAAATCGACGTAAGAGCCTTATTCCTGTTCATATATTCCTCCTAACTATTAAAACTGCATACATACATTATAGTTTTATAACTTTACGGTAGCGTTTAGCTCCTTCCTCAACGCCCTATGGTCAGGACAGAGCTTGCTCAGCGCTTCATAGAAATCTCTGCCGTGTCCGGCATGCCCGATATGCGTGAGTTCATGATATATTATCATATCCGAGACCTCTTTTCTCGCGTGAACGATGCTCTCGTTAAGCGCTATGTACATACCGCCGTTATCTCTATGGAATATCCCGAAATACCCCTTGACTCTTTTTACCTTAACGGGACATACTCCTTTAGTCAGCTCGTCAAAACGTCTGACAAGATAGTCCTTTGCATATTCCGAAAAAAACTCTCCCCTTGCGGCGCTCCTGCTCTCTTTGTAATAGACCGTAACGCCCTCGTGTCCGACGAACGATTTTCCTTCTCCGAAAATATATTTTACGGGATATCTAACGCCGTGCAACGTGAGATAATTTTCATCGTCAAGCTCTTCCTTGACTTTTTTCAAGTCGAACATTCTCTTTGTCGTTCGCTCTATCCATTTTGAGTTCGCCTCAACGAATTCCGCTATTCTTCTATCGCTGACGTCTAAGCCCGCGAAGACGACGATTTCGCCATCTTTCGTGACTTTAAGCGTCACGCCGCGTCTCTTCGGACGGCGTATAACGTCATATTTCATTAACATCAAACTCCGTCAACTTCTTTTCGTCGATGCGGAATATGTGTTCTCTGTTAAAGCCGCATACGGCTATAAGGCTGTCTCCTACACGCTCCACGTGGTACGTTCCCTTGACGCCTTCTTCGCATAGCTCGCATTCGCCGATTATCTCGACTGCATATACGTCTTCTCCTCTCAATACGAGCGGACGCATCGCCCAACCGAACTTCTTGACGGTAATCTTCCTGACGTTGAGCTCGTTTAGCGTGAGCAGATTATAAAGTCGGTCTATCCCGAACGCAAGCGATAAAAATATCGCGAAAAACAGCATATACGTCGCAATCACAAGCCACGTCATAGCTTCGTCCTCGCCTCTGTTGCCCGCCTTTATAACGCCGAGTACTATCGCGGAAAGCGCCATAACGAGCCCCGCGATAACTATAGACGTTATCTCGACGGCTTTCAGTTTTCTTATCTTTCCCTTTTTGATGAGCTGTATCCTGCTCTCGTCGATAAGCGGCGCGGATACCGCGTTCTCTTCCTTTATCGTGTACTTCTCAAGCTGTCTTTTATCCTCGATCTCGCGTTCGCCTTTGCGGCGTCTTCTGCGTCGTTTGGACGCGGCGTCTGCGGAGCCTTCGCGCTCAGCCTCCTTAACGCCTTCTGCGCCGCTGTTTTCAGGGCTTTCGGCATTCTCCTTATACGCGTCCTCTTTTACGCTTTGATCCAATAAAACGCCGTTTTCGCCGTCTGCCGTTACTCCATTTCCCGCGTCTTCTTTGCCGAGCGAACAAAGATCCTCTTCTTCAAGATTATATCCACAATATTTACAGAATTTCACTCCGTCCTTAAGTTCTTTACCGCATTTACTACAATACATCGTCTTTTCCTTGATTTTATCCTAAATTAAACGTTTTATATGATATCAACATAATAATTATAAACAATATAAAACCGCCCGTCAATACGAGCGGTGTAAAATCTTTGTCATATATTTACCTCAACCTAGCGGCGTTATCGGTAATTAACGTAAAAAGCTCTCCCGAACAAATAGGAGAGCTCGATCTATTCGTATATCCGCCGTTGTTCTTCGTCTATCTTATCATTTCTTTTCGCAAGCCTTTACCTTAGCGGCGTATACCGCGTTACAGATAACGAAACCTACCATTATTACGGAAATGAGCAAGTTGAGCCACATTCCAAGACCTACGCTGAACATAAAGTCTTCTGTGCCGTTAGCCGAAAGAGCGAGCGTCATTATCCACATAACGACAGTAAGGAAACACTGAATTCCGACAGACGCGTTGAGCATCGTCTGAGTGATGCGGATCTTTTTGACGAAGCTGAGCGCAAAGAGCGCCGCCATAGCAACAAGCCATGCGATAGACACTATCTCGAATATGAGCATAGCGATATAAGCACCGTCAAGCATCTTGTCCTGTTCCTCGGTGATCAAGTCGAATATCTGACTGCCGAGACCCATATTCGCGACTTTCTGCAAAGCCTCGACCTTACCGATAAGGTAATCTATCGCGTGCGGATAAACGTATCCGCTGTTGATACCTCTGTCGGCATAATCGTACGTCGACTTCTCAAACCACGCGCCTATGAGATCGTAGAAAGAAAAATCAGCGCTCTTCTCGCCCGTAATGCTGTCGAGCGCAGAGTTAGATACCTCGAGCGATACGAGGGGCAACATACTGAACATGAGCGTAAGGAATATCAATCCGATTATTCCGTACTTTATTATCTTTGACGTTATATCACGGCCGTTTAACGCTTTCTTATGTTCTTCCGTCATTATCATCGGACGCGAAGTACGTTTGAAAGACTTAATTTCTTTATTAGCCATAACTTTCTCCTTGATAGTTGTATTTATCTCATCTATAATACACTAATTTTGACAAATATTCAATAGTTAAAAGGCATTTTCTTAAAATATATTAAAATAAAATACTTTTTATAAAATCAAGCCGCGATTATGGCAAATCAAAATACGGAAAACAGCGTCCGATTGTCGCATTTTGCGGTAACTTCCGCGGCTTATATTCATATTTCGACGCCGCATGATCTCATATAAAATAAGAAAAGGATCTATCGATAAAGATAAATCCTTAACTTATTCAATTAAAAATCGAGTAAATGCGAATAAAATTACTTCTCTTCGCTTACTGCATGACGATCTCTCATCATCTTGCTTGCTTCCATAGCTCCGAGACGTCTTGCGCTGAACTTATTGTAAACAAGATGCACTATGAGCCATATACCTGCGATTCCTACGATAGAATAGATTATTCTCGCGCCGACGTAAGCGTTTCCTTGGAATATCCAGTTGACTATATTAAAGTCGAAGATTCCGACGGAAAGCCAGTTGATCGCGCCGATAATAACCAAAATCATTGATGCAACAGTAATCATAATTACCCTCCTCGTATTTTATTATCTATTTAATCGATAAGATTATTCAAAATTTTTATCGAAATCGTAAAAACCGCTGCTAAACGTCGTAAACCCGTCAACGTCAATAAAAAATAAAAGACCGCTACGTAGAGCGTCGCATATAAGATCAAGAGATCGTTTTTGTATATACAACGCGATACGACAACTCGAGGCTTGAATAATATCGAGGCGTCTTTCATAAATATGCGTATAGAAATCAAAAAGCCCTTCCCGACTTTCGCCGAGAGGGCTTTCCTTTTGCTTATATATCGAAGAGTTACCTTCTATATTCAGTTGTTTCGAAACATATTATAAAGTCACTTCGTTGACTTAAGCAACGTTTGCAAGCGTAATAGAAGTCTCTACCATCGCGCCCGGAATCTCTACAGGAGCAAATCCCGGAATAAACATCGGAAGCAATGCGTTGACGAGCGCCAACAGACCGCTGAGACCCTGACCGTCGGAAATAGTGATGATCACCGTTACGTTCTGAGCTACTCCGGTCTTATCCCAATCGATGTTGAGAGTCTTGATAACGTTACCTGGCTTGCCGGGGAGTCCTTCCTCGCCTTCGATCTTCTCTATCACGTTGCCGTGTATATCGGTATAGGTATAAGTTACGTATCCAGTTGCAAGAAGCTCTTTAGCTTCGTCCTCGGTAAGAGCTATAGGATTGCCGTCAGCGTCGTGAGTCGACAGCGTTCCGTTAGTAATAACTACCTTGCCGTCTTTACCCGTCGTATACGTATTGTTAAGCGAAGGAGTCCAGTTGTTTCCTGCGACGTCGATATAGCTCTTCTTAGCCGCCTCCGGATTGTCTATTTCGCTCTGTTTAACGAGATCGAACTTCTTATAAGTATCCATCTTAGTGTTGGCAACGTCGCCGTACATAGACTTATCGGATACCTTGATGCCGAACCAAGAAGCGTCAGCCATTATAGTTTCGATAATGCCGGATACTTCCATACCTGCAGCGTTGTCGAAATTAGCTACGAAATCAACGAGAGCGTCTACGTTGAACTTAGCTTCATAGCCGTCAACCCAGAGTCTGCTGATGAAGTATACGCCGTCAAGAACAGCCTTAGCAACGTCGATACCGCCGATGATTCCGGTCGGAGGAAGCGAAGGAACTTCTTCTACTATCTCCCACTCGATCTCTGCCCAATCGCTTTCTCTTCTGATCTTATCAGGATTTGCGTTCGGAGTAGTCTCGCTGATCTCCGGAGTAAGTTTAACTCTTACAACGTCGCCCGGCTTGAAGCCTTCGATAGCGATAGTTTTGACCGACTTCGGCTGAGACTTCTCTTCGCCGCCGTTTACGGTGTAAACGTAATTGAGACCGTTAGTGTTGGATCCCTTGATTGCGATCACTCTTGACTTGATGCTTCCGTCTTCGTTGAGCTCATCCTTGAACTCGAGAGTCGGAGTCTTGAGCTTATCGTAGTACTCGAATTTAACGGGAGCGCTTACGCTTGAAGAGAATCTTCTCGGATTACCGTTAGCCTGAACGGTTACTACGTCGCCGTCGTTAACTGCGACTTCGAGAGCCGCGGTTGCCAAGATCTCTGTGCTTTCTCCGTTAACGGTAACAACGTAATCCGAAGCGTTGTTGACCTTATTCCATTTAGCCTTACCGGTCTTGCTTCCCTCGTTCTTAACGAAGGTAACGCTCGGAGTATCGAGAACGGTTATCTCCGGCTCAGACTTATCTGCGCTCATAGCGAAGGTGATAAGAGCCTCAGGATTAACGTGGGTACCTATGTACTCGCCGAGCAATCCGTAAAGCATATCAGCCCGAGTAGCGATGTCGGGACTGATAGCGCCCAACGTATTCTTGCCTAATATATTCTTTATATTAGCGGAAATATATACGTCTCTCGTCTCAAAAGAAGCCGGATCGTATGCGATAGTAAGTATAGAGCCGTCAACGGAACTTACCTTAGTAGCGCAGTACTTACAGGTATCGGCATCCTCGTGCAAATGCTCGAGGTTGATGAAGAGCTTGCTGTTATCCTGCGAGAAGAGCTTGGTCGCGTCGAAACCGCCGTTTGCCATAGCGCCTCTGAGCATACCGAATACGTCGATATCAGCGCGGATCTCATATCCTACCTTACCTATATCCTCTCCCACCTCGTCATAGAGACCGAAATCTCCGAGAAGAGTGAAGTTGAGCGGAGCGTGCTGGATATATTCTTTATCAGTTTTAGAAGGAGTGGTGAACTCCGGAGTTACGTTATTGCCGATCTTAGCGTCGGTAAACTTGAGCGTGATATCTCCCATATCGGTCGAAACTACTACGTCGCACGAAACGAGGTATCCGTTCTTATCTACAACTGCTACCATCTTGGTCTTGATACCGCCGATGAAGTCGCCGATAGCGTCAGCTCCCGGAATTCCGAGACTTTCGAGAACTCCGCCGATAAGGACCTTGAGTTCGCCGAGTCCGCCGGTAACGGTGTACTCTTTGCCTGCCTTAACGTTCTTAACGGTAGCCTGACCTACGCCGTTCTTATCGGGCTCGCCGCCGAAAAGCATACCTATTACGAGCGGTATGAAGCTATCCATAGTCTCAACGACTGCGTCTCCGCCGGGAAGTCCGCCGCCGCCTATCATAGCTCCGAGTCCGAGACCGGTAAATCTTCTCTTAACGTCACCGGTGGTGAGATAGAGGAATTCATCGTCTGCGGAGAGCGAGAATATCTCTTTGTTACCGGAGTTATCCGCGCCTTTTTCTCTTATAGCTATAAGAGCCTTATTGTTATTTGCGGTCTTCGCATCGAAAATACCCTTAACGTCGACAGCGTAATTGTTGTCCTCAGTAGGTATAGTGACCGAATAGTCGAAACCGAACTTATCTTTTACGTTAAGCTCGTTAAACGACTTGTACATTGCATCGGTAATGATCTTAGTCGCATCAGTCGCTACGATCTTCTTACCGCCGCTACAAGCGGCAAGACCTACGACGAGACAGCAGACCAACATGACCGATACTAAAATCAAAAGCTTTGATCTCTTCTTCATAAAGTTTCTCCTTCCTGAAAATTTTTATTTATCCGAGACATCCCTGTCTCAAAACTTTGAAGACTCTGTTATTAAAATATATTCCGAAAGTCCTCTTCTTATCTCTACATAGATAATTCAGTTTAATTTCAGCTTATATTCAGTTTAATTTTAGCATTAAAAGAATAGCTCGTCAATACTTTTCGTATAAATTTTCAAATCTTGGCAATAAATAAACGTTCTATAGTTATAATTATAGATAGTCTTCCACGATTTTCCTTTTACTTTGAATTTCAGACTGATTTACGCCGAAATCATATATCAAACCGACGCTTACGATAGATTTTCATCTACAATAAACGTATACGGTCAATTTTGATTTTCATGTATTTCATAATGTTCGGCAAAAACGCGCTTGCCGTTAAAAGTACTTTCTGAAAACTCGATGAACCTCAAATCAATAAATGATAATATATTTTTTATTATCGTAAGCGTCTGGATTTTTTCGTTTTAGATAAACATCTTTTACAGATATACTTGTTTTTATATATTATCAATATATATTTATGCATGCGTAACTTTTCAGCCGCCATTTTGAGAGCTTTAACGAAAAGGTTGCATTTTCTTACAATAAAACGTCTGAAAATGAAATTCATATCACTCGATCATTCAAACAAAACAGCTAAATTTCTTCTCAAATACTAATAAAAACCGCGATTTTTATGGAATATTTTGACGAATTTTAGCATATTATGTCGAATTTTGTAAAAAGTATTGCAATTCTTTGAAAACATTGTATAATATGCTTAATCTACAAAAGGAAGACAACTTATGGATGAAATCCAAAGCAAAGTACGCCTGATCGACAAAAGAGCAAACGAGAGAGATCTCGACGAGTTGACGGAAAGATCCGCCAAAGATGAAAAGAGAAGCAAATCGCAAGAAGGTATGATCAAAGTTTTGAACTTTTATTCGAAAACTCTGACTTACGAAGAAGCGGCGTTTCTCGCGCTTTTAAGAGAGCTCAACGTTGAAGACTACACTTACGCTCTCAAACTTATCCGTGAAAAACACGCTCTCACCGTAAAGACAAAGGAATTTATAAACTCCGGCAAGTAAATTTACTGTAAGACGGCAAAACGGGATAATTACTATGACGATTCATTAAACTATACAAAAGGAAATATCTTCGTCCTTTACGGGCGGGGGTATTTTCTTTTATAGACGTATAACGTTATAAGTATTGCTTTAGGAAACGAAAGCTCAAGCGGCGGATAAAGTCCGTTCCAAAGAGTATAAAGACGCCGACCTTGATGAAAGTCGGCGTCTTCGATCCGCATTTATTTCATTATTATATATTCATTATCGTATCGGCGTCCAAGACGTCGAGATATGCGTCGGATAGCGATACTATATCGGCTTTGAACTCCGCCTGATATCTATCCTCCACCGCGACTACCTTAAAGCCGTCGCCCTTTGCCGTACGGATAGCGTGAAGCGCGTCCTCGACTATGACGGTATTCTTTTTATCCCCGCCGAGTCTCTTCATCGCTTCGTAATAAATATGCGGGGTATCTTTTCCGTAACCTATATCGTTGCACGATAATACGAATTCGAAATAGTCTATCGCTCCCAGTCTCGTAAGCGCCTCTTTGACCAAACTCGCATAGGTGGCGGTGGCGATACACATCTTAACTCCGCGTTCGCCGAGTTTCTTTACCGTCTCGAAAGCGTTCTTCTTGAACTCGGCAAAGAAACGGTACTTATCCGCAACTATCTCGCGCATAGCCTCCGCTACGAAATCAACGCTGATGCCGAGCCCGTATTTCTTGATGAAGTATTCCGACGACTGATTGACGCTCATAGACTTGACTCTCGCCTCGAAATCTTCGTCGAAATCGGTAACGCCGTAACCCGAGAGAAAGTCCCTTCCCACGCCGTCCCAAAACCCCATCGAATCGAGAAGAGTGCCGTCAAGATCGAATATAACGAATTTATTCATCACTTCTTGAAAGTTCTGCTGCCCGGCTTGACTAGCTCTATCTTTCCCTCTTTACATATCGGACATTCGCTCTCTTCGTAAGATACGACGTCCATAGATATGAGATTGACGAATTTCACGCCGAAGTCGACTTTGCCGTTGCTTCTATCAACTATCGAAGCCACAGCCTCTACTATACCGCCCATATCCTGAACGAGCTTGACGACCTCTTTGACCGAGCCGCCGGTAGTGACGACGTCCTCGACTACTATGAATCTGGTTCCCTTCTCGAACGAAAAACCTCTTCTTATCGTCATTTCCCCGTTTTCGCGTTCCGCGAATATGTTTGGAAGATGAAGCTGACGCGCCATTTCGTATCCCATGAGAATACCGCCTATCGCAGGAGAGATAACCATATCGGCGTTGATGCCCTCGAGCTTTTCCGCCAAAGCTCCGCAGAGTTTTGCGCTAGCGTCGGTATCTATAAACAGTTTAGCGCACTGCATATAGGTGTCGCTGTGTCTTCCCGACGTCAATCTGAAATGTCCGTGCAATACTCCGCCCGTTTCCTCGAATACTTTCAATACTTCTTCTTTGCTTAACATAATCATATCTCCTTAAACTTTTGATTGTTAATGTGATCTTTACGATACATATATGATATTTTTGATGATTTTATACTTTTGCCGGATATTCGGCGTCAAACGATCTTTATGACCTTAATTCGCCATCAGTCCGTTATCAAAGAGCCGACGAGCAAATTGATATCTATATCGTTATCGGCAACGTAACGCTCGAGGTCTTTTGCTATATTATAGCTCGCCATGGGATCGCTTATATTCGCGGTGCCTATCTCCACGGCGCTTGCTCCGCATATCATGAACTCCAGTACGTCCTCGTAGCTCGTTATTCCGCCGAGCCCTATAATGGGCAACTTCACCGCATTATAGCAATCCCACACCATTTTGAGAGCTATGGGCTTGACGCAAGGTCCCGAAAGCCCGCCGTTCACGTTGGCGAGGATAGGACGTCTCTTCTTCCAGTCGACAGCCATACCGCTCACCGTGTTTATGAGCGAGATCGCGTCGGCGCCTCCCGCTTCCGCGCTTTTTGCGTTATCCTTGATATTAGCTACGTTCGGAGAGAGTTTGACGATTATAGGTTTCTTGGCATACTTTTTGACATTCTTCGTTATCTCTTCTACGCTCTTAGGAAGAACTCCGAAAGCCATTCCGCCCTCTTTTACGTTGGGACATGAAATGTTGAGCTCTATCATATCCACGTACGGAACGTCGGATATCTTCTCCACTATTGCGCAGTAGTCTTCGATAGAATTGCCCGCTACGTTTGCGATAACGTTGGTTCCCTGCTTCTTGAGCCACTCGGCGTCGTTCTTTATGAAGGCGTCGGCGCCGGGATTTTGGAGTCCGACAGCGTTGATCATGCCCATAGGAGTCTCGGCTATTCTGGGATAGGGATTGCCGAGTTTCACGTAATTCGTAAGACCCTTCGTGCACACTCCGCCGAGAGCGCTCAGCGGATAAAATTCGGCGTACTCTCTGCCGAATCCGAAAGTTCCGCTCGCAGTTATTATCGGATTATTAAACTCAACTCCCGCTATATTCACCTTAAGATCACTCATCAAGCATCACCTCGTCCATATTGAATACCGGTCCGTCAACGCATGCTCTTAGATATTTCATCCCGTCCGCGGACTTTATCTTGCAGTTGCACACAAGACACGCTCCGATGCCGCAACCCATTCTCTTCTCGAGCGAAATATACGTTCTGTCGTTGTATCCCTCGAGCGTCTTCTTCAATACCTTATACAGTATCTCGGGACCACACACCATGATGACGTCGGGATCTATTCTTTCGATATTCTCAGCTATCGCTTCAGTTACGAAACCTTTTCTTCCGTAAGAACCGTCGTCGGTCGCAACGTATATCTCCTTGCTCCTATCGGTAAGCTCATTAATAGCTATCATCTTTTCCTTCTTTGCAAAGCCGAGGAAAGAATAATATTCCTTATCCGCCCAAGCCGTAGGTATCGCCGGAAGGACAGCCGTTCCCATACCGCCGCCGATGAGCATTACCTTCCTGTATTCTTCTTTCATCGTAAAGCCGTTTCCGAGAGGAAGAAGAGCTTTTACGCTCTCTCCTGCTTTTACGCGGCTCAACACCTTCGTTCCGTCCCCTATTATCGCATAGTACACGGTCACCGTCCTATCTTCTTTTGAAAAATCGGCTATGCAGAAAGGACGTCTTAAAATATGAGTTTTGTCGGGAAGGGCGATATGTATGAACTGCCCTCCCTTTATCTCGCCGATATCTTCGCCGGCTTTAAGAACCATCTTGTATACGCCGTCTCCGACTCGCTCGTTGCATAGCGTCTTCAAAGTAAAATCTTTCTTTGCCATAATACCTCGTCCATACATATATGCCGTATATGTATGCTATTTTACGTTTTACTTGTTGTATACGTCGGCTATCTCCTGAAGCGCTATAGGAGTAAGATCCTTCTCAGTCCTATTGAGCTTGATAGCCTTGCAGAGAGCGTTCGCGGTATCTATGCTGGTGACGCACGGTATTCCCATCTCGACTGCTGTCCTTCTTATCTTGAATCCGTCTCTCGACGACTGTCTTCCCTTCGTAGGCGTATTGATGATGAGTCCGATAACTCCCTTCTTTGCGAGATAAACTATATCGCCGTTCCTCTTCTCGATGAGCTTATTGACGGCTATCGCGTAAATATCGTGCTCTACGAGGAACTTCGCGGTACCTACGGTCGCGAATATTTTATATCCCATTTCGTCGAGCTGACGCGCGGTCTCTATTATCTCCTCTTTGAAGTTGTCGGACACGCTTATTACGACGCCCGTACCCTTTGCGAGTTTGATGCCGCTCGCCAAAAATCCTTTGAGAAGGGCTTCCTCGAAGTTATCCGCAATGCCGAGAACTTCGCCGGTCGATTTCATCTCGGGACTTGCCGAAATTTCGAGATCGGGAAGTTTTTCCGACGAGAAGACGGGAACTTTAACGGCGTATCTATCCGATATCGGCGCAAGTCCCACTCCGTAACCCATATCCTTGAGTTTCTCGCCTAGCGCGCAGCGAAGCGCAAGCTGTACCATAGGTATCTGCGTTACTTTCGATATGAAAGGAACGGTTCTCGACGAACGCGGATTGACCTCTATAATGTAAAGTTCGTCGTTTGCTATTATGTACTGTATGTTGATGAGACCTTTGGTATGAAGTCCGAGCGCAAGTTCCTTCGTTATCTTGACTATCTCTTCTATCTTCTCTTTCGATATGTGCATCGAGGGATATACAGATATGCTGTCGCCGCTGTGAACGCCCGTTCTCTCGATATGCTCCATAACTCCCGGGATAAGGATGTCTTCGCCGTCGCTTATAGCGTCTACTTCGAGCTCCATACCCATTACGTACTTATCTATGAGTATCGGGTGCTCCTGCTCGACCTGATTGATTATTCTCATGTATTCTATAAGGTCGGTCTCGTTATAAGCTATTTCCATACCCTGTCCGCCGAGAACGTAGCTCGGTCTGACGAGTACGGGATAGCCGAGTCTCTCGCCGACTTTTATCGCCTCTTCCGCCGTGTATACGGTATCGCCCGCAGGTCTCTTCAAATCGAGCTTCGTCAAAAGTTCGTCGAATACCTCTCTGTCCTCCGCCGCGTCTATGTCTACGGGCTGAGTTCCTATTATCTTATATCCCGCGTCGCTTACAGCCTTCGTGAGTTTGATAGCCGTCTGTCCGCCGAACTGCACGACTACGCCGATAGGCTTCTCTATCTCGAGAATATTGAGCACTTCCTCGGGAGTGAGCGGCTCGAAGTACAGCCTGTCCGCGGTGTCGAAGTCGGTCGATACCGTCTCGGGGTTATTGTTGATGATAACGGTATTATATCCCGCTTTCTGAAGTCCCCATACGCAATGAACGGAACAGTAGTCGAATTCCACGCCCTGACCTATTCTTATAGGACCGCTTCCGAGTACGACGACGGTCTTATCGCCCGATTTCACCGTATAATCGCTCTCGCCCTCGTATCTCGAATAATAATACGGCGTTCCGTCTCCCTTGTCCTTTCCGCATACGTCGATTATTCCGTACTTTGGAGTGATACCGAAGGACTTACGAAGTTCTCTTACCTCGCTTTCCGTCGTTCCAACGAGTCCCGCGATATATTTATCGCTCATTCCGTATATCTTTGCGTTTTTGAGCGTCTTTTCGTCGAGAGCTTTCTTTCCGCCCTCCGCTATAGCCTTCTCTATATCCACGATGTGCTTGAGCTTTTCGATAAAGTCAACGGTTATCATCGTGATATCGTGTATCTTGTCGACGCTTACTCCTCTTATGAGCGCTTCGAGTATAACGAATATTCTCTCGTCGTTCTTTATGCCGACCATATTGAGTATCTCTTCGTCGCTAAACTCCTTGTACTTCTCCTGAGAAGCTCCGAATATGCCGAGTTCGAGCGAACGGATAGCCTTGAGGAACGCTTCTTCGAAATTCGAACCTATGCTCATGACCTCGCCCGTAGCCTTCATCTTGGTGCCGAGCAGTTTGTTAGCCTGCGTGAACTTATCAAACGGCCATCTCGGGAATTTGCATACGACGTAATCGACGCTAGGCTCTCTGTGCGCAAAGTCTTTGCCCGCCTTTCTGTTCCTTATCTCGTCGAGATGATAACCGATAGCGACGAGCGACGATACTCTCGCTATAGGATAACCCGTCGCCTTGGACGCAAGAGCCGAACTTCTCGAAACTCTCGGGTTGACCTCGATAAGGTAGTATTTATCGCTATTGGGGTCGAGCGCGAACTGAATGTTGCATCCGCCCTCTATTTCGAGAGCGTTGATTATCTTGAGCGAAGCTCCCTTTAGCATATTGTACTGCTTTTTGGTAATGGTCTCGCAAGGAGCTACTACTACGCTGTCGCCGGTATGGATGCCGACGGGATCGACGTTCTCCATATCGCATATGATGATGGCGTGACCGGTCGCGTCTCTCATTACTTCGAACTCTATCTCTTTCCAGCCCGCGACGGACTTCTCTACGAGTATCTGTCCCACTCTCGAAGCCTTGATACCGCTCTCGGATATTTCCTTGAGCTCGTCCATCGTCTCGGCGATACCGCCGCCCGTTCCGCCGAGCGTATACGCAGGTCTTATTATGACCGGAAGACCGTGAGTCTTGGCAAAGTCAACGGCTTCCTCGACGTTATCCGCGATAACGCTCTCAATGACAGGCTCGTTGATGGAGATCATGGTGTCCTTGAACATCTCTCTGTCTTCCGCTTTCTTTATCGTCTCCACCTTGGTGCCGAGCAGTCTCACGTTGCGGCTCTTCAAAAATCCGCTCTCGGCAAGCTCGCACGCAAGATTGAGTCCCGTCTGTCCTCCGAGCGTCGGGAGAATACTGTCGGGTTTCTCTTTGTCGATAATATTCATAATGACGTCGGCTTTGAGAGGTTCGAGATAAACTCTGTCCGCCATCTCTCTGTCCGTCATGATAGTAGCCGGATTGGAATTGACGAGCACGACTTCTATGCCGTTCTCCTTAAGCGCTCGGCACGCCTGCGTACCCGCATAGTCGAACTCAGCCGCCTGTCCTATGACGATAGGTCCGCTGCCGATAACCAAAACTTTTTTGATGCTCATGTCTCTTGCCATAATAGTATTCTCCTTTTTTATTTTCGGAAAATCTCGATCTTCCGTAGAATTTTCATTTTTATCTTTTATTAACGATTGTTTTTTTGTTCTTCTTTACGGTTTTTGCTCTGCGCTGCGCGCGGTCACTTCTTGTAGACTCCAACGGCTCCGATGAGGTCGCGTCTCATGTCTTCTGCGGCTTTGACCGCTCCGTCAACGTAGCTCAATCCCTTATACGCCTTTTTGTACGCCGTAAGTATTCCTCTTGAAGAATTGACTATGCCGCCGAGTCCGTTGTCGAAACATACCTTGAGGTCCTCCGCCTTTCCTCCCTGCGCTCCGTAGCCGGGGATAAGGAAGAAGGTCGACGGGAAAGCCTTTCTTATGACCTCCGCCTGCTCCTTGTGCGTTGCGCCGACAACCGCTCCGACGCTCGAATATCCGTACTTGCCAACGAGCTCTTCGCCCCACTTCGTGACGAGCGTTCCCATCTCTTCATAGAGCGTCTTTCCGCTTTCGAATCTCTTGTCCTGCAACTCTCCGCTCGTAGGATTAGACGTCTTGACAAGGGCGAATATTCCCTTTTCGTTCTCTTTGCAGTCGTTCACGAAAGGAAGTACTCCGTCGCTGCCGAGATAGCCGTTCACGGTAATGAAATCCGACTCGAAAGGCGTTATCTTTTTGCCGCCGAGAGTTACTCCCGACAGATACGCTTTGGAGTACGCTCCCGCAGTCGAACCTATATCGTTCCTCTTGACGTCTGCTATAGTTACGATACCGTTTTCGCCGGCGTAGCTCAGCGTGTCTCTGAACGCCTTCATTCCCTCGACGCCGTACATCTCGTAATATGCGACCTGCACCTTGACCGCCGGTATGATATCCTTGAGCGCGTCTATAAGGTTCTTATTGAACTCGAATATATACTTGCCAGCGTCCTCGAGGGTATTGCACTTCGCCTGCATATCTTCCGGCAGGTAATCGACGCAGGTGTCGAGTCCTATTACGGACGGATTTTCCGTTTCTATTATCTTGCCTATCAGTCTGTCTATTATCATCTTACTATCTCTCCCTTGTCGTATTTTATTTCTCCGTTCACAACGGTCGTCTTCACTCTGCCGTAAAGTTCTTTCCCTTCGAACGGCGTATTCTTTCCCTTCGAGAAGAACTCTCTGCTGTCTACCGTATACTTTTCGTCAAGATCGACGAGCGTGATATCCGCAAGTCCGCCGACCTTAAGCTCTCCGTAAGGTATATTCATTATATTAGCGGGATTATCAGTCATCAGTTCGCTCAGTCTCTTGAGCGTTATCTCACCGCTTCTCACAAGGTAAGTATACGCGACCGAAAACGCCGTCTCGATACCGCTTATACCGTTAGCCGCATAGTTGTATTCGACGTTCTTATCGTCGGCGTGGTGAGGAGCGTGATCGGTTGCTATCGCATCGATAGTTCCGTCCTTTATTCCCTCTATGATGTTCTTCCTGTCTCTCTCTTCGCGAAGCGGAGGATTAACCTTGGTATCGGTATCGTAGGAGAGTATCTCCTCGTCGGTGAGAGCGATATAGTGCGGACACGTCTCCGCCGTTACTTTCGCGCCCCTTTTCTTTGCGTCTCTTACGAGATTCACGCTGTTAGTCGTGCTGATGTGCGCTACATGCACGGAAGAATCGAGCGATTCCGCAATGAGTATCTCTCTTGCGACCATTGCCTCCTCCGCTACTCTCGATATGCCTTTGAGTCCCGCTACCGTCGCATGATAGCCTTCGTTGACGACTCCGCCGTCGGCTATCGAAAAATCTTCGCAGTGACTTATCACCGGCAACCCGAACGGCTTCGCGTATTCTATCGCAAGACGCATTGTATTCGAAGAAGTAACGGGCATACCGTCATCGCTTACTGCGACCGCTCCGAACGCCTTTACCGATCCGAAATTGGTGAGTTCCTCGCCCTTCATTCCCTTGGTTATGCTGGCAATGGGATAAACTCTCGCAAGATTGACCTCTTTCGCTCTATTCACAACGTAACTCACTATGCACTTGTTGTCGATAACGGGATTGGTATTCGGCATACAGCACACGCTTGCGTAGCCGCCTCTTACCGCCGCTCTCGAGCCGCTCTCTATGTCTTCCTTTCTTTCGAATCCCGGCTCTCTTAAATGCGTGTGCATATCCACGAACGCGGGAAGAGCAGTAAGTCCGTTGCCGTCTATCGTCTTATCCGCGTTATAAGTAACGTTCTTCGCTATCCTCTTGATAATGCCGTCGACGACGTATATATCGCATTCTTTTCCGAATACAACGACATTTTTAATAAGTAATTTCACCTTTCGCCTCCTATGATCAGCATCTTGAGTACCGCCATTCTGACGGCAAGTCCGTTAGTGACCTGTCTGTATATATAAGATTTGTCGGAATCTATGACGTCGCTCGCTATCTCCACTCCTCTGTTGACCGGAGCGGGGTGCATTACTACGGCGTTCTTTTTCGCGAGCGCGACGCGTTCTTTGGTTATACCGTAATATTTGACGTATTCTCCGACGCTCGGGAATAGTCCTTTCTTCTGTCTTTCTAGCTGTATACGCAGTCCCATGATAACGTCCGCGTTATCGCAAGCCTCTTCTACGCTCTCCGCTATCTTTACTCCCGTCCGATCTATGCCCTGCGGCATCAACGTATTCGGAGCGAAGATCCTGACGTTCGCGCCGAGTTTTTTGAGCCCTTCGATATTGCTCCTTGCGACTCTGCTGTGCTTGATATCGCCTATTATCGCGACCTCGAGCCCTTCGAATCCGCCGAATATCTCTTTCATCGTCAAAAAGTCCAGAAGAGCCTGCGTCGGATGCGCGTGAAGTCCGTCTCCAGCGTTGAGAACGTGACATTTGACGTTATCGGCAAGGAGTTTCGCCGCTCCCGCGACCTCGTGTCTTATTACGATAGCGTCGGTCATTATGCGCTCGAGAGTCATTCCCGTATCTATGAGCGTCTCTCCCTTTTTTACGGACGAATTGTCTACAGACACGCTGACGACGTTAGCTCCGAGAAACCGCGCCGCGTTCTCGAAAGAGTTCTTCGTTCTCGTGCTGTTCTCGTAAAACAGCGTCGCTACCGATCTGTCTCTTAACGCGTCGAGACTCTTTGCTCCCGATTCGACGGCGTCTCTCATTCTCTCTCCTTCTTCAAGGATCGAAAGTATATCTTCTTTCGTCAAACTATTTATGTCCAGTAGATCCTTCTTCAGCATAACGCACCTCTTTTCCTTACGTCTCTTTTACTATTCGGCAACTCTTATCAACTTATTCCCGTATCTTTTGTTCTAATACTCTAAGCCGCTTGTCTGCATCTTTTAAGAGCTATCGGGGCTATTTTTCGCCTTAATAAAAAAATAACAGCGTCAAAACACTGTTACGATTCGTTTTTATATCCGTTAAGAGAAAAGCATACGTCGGCGTCGGCGACGTTTAACGACGTTTCTGCAGAGATAACGCTCATCATCAGCTTTTCCATAACATTCTCCTGTCAATAAAAATACCCTGCTCTTTCAATAAAGTACAGGGTATAACTCAGCCTAAAGGTATATCAATATATTATATTTCAAATCATATCAATAATCTTCGGGGTCTCTCTGTACCTCATTAAAGTTTATCGTATATATATTATCACACGCACGCAAGAAAGTAAAGCGGTAAAAGCAATCTTTTTAAGAAAATTTTACTTGAGCAGTCTCACTATCTCTTCGGCATACGCTCTCGCGACGTTGATTCCGCTCACGCGTTCTATCTCGCCGAAAAAAGCATTGGAATTGACCTCGCAAACAACGGGTTTCCCCCCTTCTCCGTAGAGAATATCCACTCCCGCGTAAACAAGTCCTAACGCCTTCGCCGCTCTTATCGCAATATCCTCGAATTCGCGGCTAAGCTCGACCTTTTCTCCGCGGCCGCCAAGCTCGATATTGGATCTGAAATCATGCGCGGAGCGTCGTTGCATACACGCGATCGCCCTATCTCCGACAACGATGACCCTGACGTCTTTGCCCGCGCTCGAAGAAATATACCTTTCGAAAAAATGCGGTTTCATCTTAAGAGTATTCATAATAAAACGTAGTTCGTCCCGGCTGTCGGCTTTATATACGCCCTTCCCCAAAGAACCGTAACTCTCCTTCACAATTACGGGATATCCTAGCTTATCCCCGATATATGTAACTGTATTTTCCGATATCTTAGCGTCGCTGTCATAACAGAGCAGTCCCGAAAGAGCGTCCGGCATCGCGATATTATTCTTTGCGAGCGTTATGTGAGTGAGCATCTTGTCGTCGCAGAGCCTTATCGCCTTATGACTGTTGAAAAGACGTATTCCCGCGTCCTCTATGAGTTTTGACATATACATATCCTTATCGAGATATATAACGAAGTCGTAACCGCTCAAATTGCTCTCGATCTGCCCTTCTTCAATGCCGACGGCAAAAAAATCGTTGCGTCTTATATCCGTCTCTACGCCCATATCTTCAAGCTCCGCTTTCATCCTTTTCGACTGATACAAAAAGCTCTCGAGCGACGAATACGCGTTAATGAGTATCAAACCTTTCAAGTTGCCGCCTCCTTAACGATAAAGCTGCCTTTTTGTTTCAGGCAGCTTTCATACGTTGATAGTTTATTTATTCTTATTTTTGCGTCGGTCTCTTCCTATAAAATATTTATTATTCATCTTATATCCGACTCGTTACATTTGTCTTTACTTACTTCTGTATCGGCTTCATAGTCGGGAACAAGAGGACGTCTCTTATATTAACACTGCCGGTAAGGAGCATAACAAGTCTGTCTATGCCTATTCCGAGACCGCCTGTCGGAGGCATACCGTACTCAAGCGCGGTAAGGAAATCTTCGTCCATATCGCCTGCTTCGTCGTCGCCCTGCTTTTTGAGCTCGACCTGATGCTCGAATCTCGCTCTTTGGTCTATAGGGTCGTTGAGCTCCGAGAACGCGTTCGCATGCTCTCTTCCGAGAACGAATAGCTCGAATCTCTCGGTATACTCGGGATCTTCAGACTGCTTCTTCGCTAGCGGCGATATATCTACAGGATGATTGGTTATGAACGTCGGCTGAATAAGCTTGTCTTCGCAATACTGCTCGAAAAAGAGGTTGAGTATATCGCCCTTGAGATGTCTCGTCTCGTATTCGATATGACGCTCTTTAGCGATAGCCCTCGCCTCTTCGAGAGTCTTTATTTCGTTAAAGTCTACTCCCGAATACTTCTTTACCGCGTCGACCATCGAAAGACGCTCAAACGGCTTGTCAAGGTCTATTTCTATGCCGTCGTACGTTACCTTGCCGGTTCCCAAAACCCTGTGCGCGACAGTACGGATAAGATCTTCCGTAAGGTTCATTATATGTTCGTAGTCGGTGTACGCTTCGTAAAGCTCGAGCAGAGTAAACTCGGGATTGTGTCTCGTATCGAGTCCTTCGTTACGGAATACCCTTCCTATCTCGTATACCTTCTCAAAACCTCCGACTATGAGTCTCTTCAAATGGAGCTCGAGCGCTATACGCATATACATATCTATGTCGAGGGCGTTATGGTGCGTGACGAACGGACGCGCGGTAGCTCCGCCGGCTATCGTGTTGAGAACGGGCGTCTCCACCTCGATAAAGCCGAGCTCTTCGAGATAATTCCTGATCTCCTTGATTATCTTGGACCTCTTGACGAATACGTCTTTGACCTCGGGATTTGCGATGAGATCGACATATCTCTGCCTGTATCTGAGATCGGTGTCCTTGAGTCCGTGATACTTCTCGGGAAGCGGCAAAAGAGACTTCGACAGTAACGTGACCTTAGCGGCGTGTATGGATATCTCTCCTTTCTGCGTGGTGAAAACGATACCCTCAACGCCCACTATATCGCCTATATCGAACTTCTTGAACTCTTGATATTCATCGACGCCGACGTCGTCGCGTTTAACGTATATCTGTATGCTTCCCTTCTCGTCGAGAACGTGTCCGAAACTCGCCTTTCCCATAACGCGTTTCGAGAGCAATCTACCGGCTATACGCACGTTCTTTCCTTCAAGCTCGCAGTATCCTTCGACTATATCTTTCGAATGATGCGTCTTGTCGTATTTGACTATCTCGTAAGGATTCTTCCCTTCGCTCATAAGGATCTCGAGCTTATCTCTTCTCTGCTTGATTATGGCGTTGATATCTTCGACTTCTCTCTCGATTGCTTCTTGCACTTTGTTTACTCCTTTCACGCAATATGGCAGCTTTGGTCTACCCTTGCGGATTTTTTCGTTTTATTCTATTATGAATACGGCTTATATAGAGACTTCCGTATTTGTAATTATATTCGTCTTAACTTTCAAATCGGTTCCCGCCCTTCAAAAACGTAATGAGTACGTTATTTCTCTTCCGTTTCGTCGACTTCCTTATCTTGAACGCATTTCTCTTACGATCACTTGACTTCCTTTATCAGCACTTGGAAAATATCTCCGTTAGGCGCCGTTATATCGCAGGTATCGCCTTTCTTTCTTCCCAAAATACCCTTCGCTATCGCCGATTCGTTACTTATCTTGTTGTTATTGATGTCGGCTTCGGTCGAGCCCACTATCGTATAGACGAGCTCTTCGTCCCATTTCAGGTCGTAAAGTTTTACCGTGCTTCCGAGATTCACGGTATTCTTCTTGCCTGGGTTATCGTCTATAATCCTGACGTTATGCAGTTGTTCCTCTATCTTTTTGATCTCGCCTTCGATAGCCGCCTGTTCGTCTTTAGCCGCGTCGTATTCAGCGTTTTCGCTGAGATCCCCGAGTTCTCTCGCCGCCTTTAACTGTTCGGCGACCTCGAGTCTCCTGACCTTTACGAGATGATCGTATTTCTCCTGCAGTTTTTCATAACCTTCCTTAGTCATTACAATCTCTTTTCCCATCTTGTTCAAGCTCCTTTTCATACCAATCTATCGATTTAACACCGATGAGTTTTATACAAACGTCAACGCTCTTTACGTTGACGTTAAATTTTGCCTTATCTACGCTAAAACATACGCTCTTTTATGCAAAAATCACTATTTCTCTTGCCGGTCTCACGCTTCGTTGTTCATTCTATATGAGAGAACATAAAGGCTCTCGCTCATAGAAATATTCTCGACCGTAACGTCGCTCGGAACGGAAAGATCTATCGGCGCGAAGTTCCATATATTCTTTATACCGAGCGAAACGAGTTCGTCGCATACGCTCGGCGCTACCGAACCCTGCGTCGTGATGACCGCGATATCGACCTTATTGTTCTTAACGTATTCGCCGAGCGCGTCCATATGAAATATCCCGACGCCGTTGGTCTCTTTTTCGTCGACTTTCACGTCGAAAAGAGCCTTGACGAAAAAGCCTTCGCTCGAAAATCCTTTATAACCGGCGAGCGCTCTTCCTATATTTCCCGCTCCGATGATTATCAAGTTGTAATTCCTGTCGAGACCTATTATCTTCTGGATCTCTTTCTTTAGTTTCGATACGTCGTAGCCGTAGCCTTGCTGTCCGAATCCGCCGAAATTGCAAAAGTCCTGTCTTACCTGAGAAGCGGTAATATCCAGCAATTCCGCAAGGGAGGACGACGAAACGCGACTGACGCCCTCGTTTTCCAATGTCTCAAGATATCTATAGTATCTCGGAAGTCTCTTTACAACCGCCTGTGAAATCTTTTTTGCCATCTTTATGTCCTTTTTTGCAGAAATAATTATGCGTATTAATTAATAACTAACATTTTAGTTTTTTTCTCCCGTTTTGTCAAGAGGTTTTTTCCACTCTTATCAAGATATTGACAAATATTTGACAATTTAATGCAAATTGTATACAATAACTATCGAAATAAAAGCAGTCTCGGAGAAAAGCTATGAGAATATGGGCAAAAATAATCGAAAAAGACACTATCGTCGCAAAAGACACCGTATACGAGACTAACAGAGCTCTTACGTACGGCAATCTCGAAGAAATGCTGAGAGAAATATGCTACACGCTTGACTTGCCGACGCCCGTATTGATAAAAAGCAATTTTATGCACTTCAAACGCTTCAACAACTTGAAATTTTATCCGAGCGACTTCATCGAATCGGTCGAGCTGAGATATTTCGAAATAGAAAACGTCGTGGAAAAGAAAAAGAATTAATATCAAAACCTATATATATGTGCTGTTAAATTCAAAATTACCGTTCGATTATTCGGACGGTAATTTTTATACGTTTAGCTAACTTATCTCCGTCCTGCGGTAAGCTGGAACTTGCGCCGAAACGCTTCAAATAAAAATATCCGAGAACGCATACGCCAATCTCGGATACTCTTTTTTATCGACTTTGTTTGAAATCTTTATAAATTAAACCGACTTATAGCGTCTCGAGTATCGCTATAGCGGTCTTTATACCGTCTACGGACGCGCTCGTAATGCCTCCCGCGTATCCAGCGCCTTCGCCGACGGGATAGAGTCCGCCGATATTGCTCTCTCTCTTCGCGTTCCTAAGTATACGAACCGGCGAACTGGATCTCGTTTCAACGCCCGTCAACACTGCGTCAGAGCTGTCGAAACCCTTTATCTTCCTTCCGAATACCGAAATTCCTTCCTTTATAGTATCTACGACGTAATTCGGCAGACACTCCCTGATATCCGCATTGACGAATCCGCCATACGTCGGTCTGACGTTTCCGACGCCGTGAAGACCCTTTCCTGCAAGCAAATCGCCGACAGTCATAACGGGAGCTCTATACGATGAAGAGATATTATATGCAAGCCGCTCGTATTTCCTTTGGAAATCCACGCCCGCGAGCGCCGTATCGCCGAAATCGCTTTGATCTACGCCTACAAGAAGCGCCGAATTTGCATTCTCGCCGTCTCTTGCGTGAAGACTCATTCCGTTCGTTACTATACCGCCATTCTCGCTTGCGGCGGGAACGACCTCGCCGCCGGGGCACATACAGAACGTGTATAGCGATCTGCCGTTATCCAAATGACAGCTTAACCTATAGTCTGCCGGCGGCAACTTTTTATAAGCGCTGCCGTACTGCGCGAAACTTATATCCTTTTGCAGATGTTCGATCCTTACCCCTATAGAAAACGCCTTGCTCGTCATCATAACGCCGCTGCTAAGGAGCATTTCGAAGGTATCCCTCGCGCTGTGACCTATAGCGAATATTACTTTATCGGCGTCGATAACGGTATCGTTCGCCAAACGAACGCCTTTTATGACGCCGTTCCTCGTAACAACACCGCTCACTTTCGTATCGAAGAGTACTTCTCCGCCGAGTTCGACGATCTTGCGTCTCATATTCTTCACTATCTTGACGAGATAATCGGTGCCGACGTGCGGACGTTGCATATAAAGAACGTCCTCTTCCGCGCCGAAACGGTGAAATTCTCTAAGCGCCGTATCTATAAATTCGCTGTTTACTCCCGTATTCAGCTTGCCGTCGGAAAAAGTTCCCGCGCCCCCTTCTCCGAACTGTATATTGGATTCGGTATTTAGACCCGCGAGCGTATTCCTGAAATTATTTACGTCCGAAGTACGCTTATCGACGTTCGAGCCTCGCTCTATCAAGACGACTTTCACTCCCCCGTACGCAAGCGTGAGCGCCGCAAAAAGTCCCGACGGACCCGCTCCTACCACGACGACCCTTCCTCTTTTGCCCGTAAGTCCGTTTTTCAAAAGAAATCCATCCAATGCGAGACCTTCTTCATAGACAGGCAGATTTTTATCTCCCTTCACGCCGTAAACGGCGACAGTTATATTATATACCACGTATTCTCTGCGGCGCGCGTCCACCGACTTTTTGATTATCTTATACCTAACGTCTTTCGGCGCGTTCTTGAGCTTTCGCCTTATCTCGCGCAATATATCTTCCTCCGTATAATTAAGCGGAAGTTTTATATCGGAGATCTTGACAGCCGTCTCGCAATGTTCTCTCTTTTCGTTACTCATTATTCTCTCCCGATATTTTTTTTACCGCCGCGTTTGCCGAAGCCCACGCCCAATGCAAATTATAGCCTCCGCACTCGCCGTCGACGTCGAGAACTTCACCTATAGCGTATAATCCTTTTTCAAACCTTGACTCCATCGTCTCTTTATCGAAATCTTTTACGAGAAGCCCTCCGCTCACGACCTGAGCGTTCTTTATATCGCCGAGCCCCGTCACGGGGATACGGTAATCGCGCAGGAGTCTCTTGGCTCTGAGCTCGTTAGTTCCCGATTTCTTAGCGATGAGTTCCGCAAGCGGTCTAGGAAGCAATCCTTCGAGTGTTTCGGATATTTTCGAAAAATCTCCGCCCGTGACTTTTTCCAGCTCCGCGTCGCTCACCCTGTCAAGCATATCAATGGAAATATATCCGTCGTCGACCTCACGCCTTGCGAAAAAGCTGGAAAACTCGAACGCCAAAACGCCCGATACGGCGTTATCCTTGAATAATATCTCTCCGCTCCTTCTGACGATCCTTCCCTTAACGCTCGCAGACATCGCCGCCTTTATTCTGATACCAGAAAGCCCCTCCACATACTGTTTATCGCACTTAAGATATGTCAAAGACGGCGTACATATAGATACCTTATGCCCAAATTCGTTGACAAGATAATAGCTCAGCGTTCCGCTCGTCGCGTTGCTTCCCGTCGCGACTATCACGTTGTCGGCACAGTGTGCTCCGTTACCCGTCGAGACTGAAAAGCCCTTGTTTATCTTGACCGCTTTACTCTCGGTAAGCACCGTAACTCCGAGTCTTTTGAGCTCTCTCAGCATTGCGTTCACGACCGTATTGGCCTGACGCGAATACGGATACTCTCTTCCTTCCTCATTGGCGGTGAGCACGCCTAAGCTGTTAAAAAATGAGACTGCTTCACGATAATCGAATCTTCCTATCGCCGTCTCCGCAAAGTCGCAGTTATACCTTTCTTTCGATACGCCGTCGTTGGTAAAATTACATCTACCGTTGCCAGTCGCAAGCAATTTCTTAAGTATCCTATCCTGCGATTCGAGTATGAGGACCTTTTTCCCTCTTCTTGCGAGCATGATCGCCGCCGCAACTCCCGACGCTCCTCCTCCTATCACAATAACGTCATACCTTAAAGCGCTCATTAGATACTCCTTTGACCATAATGATTTTTCATATATTTCAGTCGCCGTATTTTACTTTTGCCTTATAGAAATATTAACATATTTGACTTGAAATTGCAATGCGTTGATGCAAATTACGCGTTATATATCCAAGTATTATAGCATTCGTTACTCTATCTCAAAACGATATATTAATTCTGCTATTTCGCGCTTTTAGCTTATATTCTTAACCTTTTTGAACCGTAACAGTTGAATCAAGCAAATCTTTTTTCCGTTTTTTCAAAAATAACGCTCAATTCGATACACAAATTTTTTAATTTATTCTATACTTATTGGAGAAAATAATATATACGTAATAATTTTTCGGAGTGACATATGAAAAGAACCGATTTAAGAAATATAGCAATAATAGCGCACGTCGACCACGGCAAAACGACGCTCGTCGACGCCATGCTCAAACAGTGCGGAGTATTCAGGCAGAATCAAGACGCGCCCGACAGAATAATGGATAATAACGACATAGAAAAAGAAAGAGGCATAACGATACTCGCAAAAAATACTTCGGTACACTACAAAGACGTAAAAATAAATATCGTCGACACCCCCGGACACGCCGACTTCGGAGGCGAAGTGGAAAGGGTGCTCAAGATGATCGACGGCGTTCTTCTGCTCGTCGACGCGTACGAAGGAACGATGCCGCAGACCAGATTCGTTCTCCAAAAGGCTCTCGAACTAAAGCTAGCGGTAATAATAGTTATCAACAAAGTAGATAAGCCCGACGCCCGTCTTCAAGAGGTGGAGAACGAGGTGTTCGACCTTCTTATAGACCTCGGCGCAGGCGAAGAGGCATTCGAATATCCCGTCGTGTACTGTTCTGGACGTCAAGGCACGGCTTCTTTGTCCCGCGAAAAGCAAGACGCCGACTTAACGCCGTTGTTCGACACGATCCTCGAAAATATCCCCTGCCCCGAAGGCGAAGAGAACGAACCTCTTCAGATGCTCGTATCCGCGATAGACTATAACGACTACGTAGGAAGAATAGGCATAGGCAGAATAGCGAGAGGAACTATAAGCGTCAATACCGAGATAGCCGTCGAAGACTTCACTGGAAACATCGCTCCGTACAAAGCGAAAATATCCAATCTCTATGAGATAGAAAATCTTAACCGAGTATCGTGCACGAGCGCGACGGTCGGCGACATAGTGTGCGTATCGGGAATAGAAAACATCAATATCGGCAACACAATATGCGATCCTATAGTCCGCGAAGCGTTACCGTTCGTAAACGTCTCCGAACCCACTCTCGAAATGGAGTTTTCAGTCAACAATTCTCCATTCGCAGGCAAAGAAGGCAAATACGTTACTTCGAGAAATCTGCGCGAACGTCTATATAAGGAACTTCTCAAAGACGTGTCTCTTAGAGTCAGCGACGGAGAGAGCAAAGATACTTTCCACGTAGCGGGACGAGGCGAGATACACCTTTCGATACTCATAGAAAACATGAGACGCGAAGGCTATGAATTCCAAGTCGGAAAGCCAAAGGTCATGAATAAAAAAATCGGAGACATAACCTACGAGCCAATGGAAAAGGTCATCATAGATGTTCCGAGCGAATCCGTCGGCGTCGTCATGGAAAGACTCGGACCAAGAAAGGGCGAACTTAAGAACATGAATAGCGTCGGCTCGAGAATGAGACTAGAATTCGTGATCCCCACAAGAGGACTTATCGGATACAAGAGCGACTTTTTAACAGACACCAAGGGCGAAGGAATAATCAATACGCTTTTCGAGGGCTACGAGCCGTATAAGGGCGATATTCCAAGACGTAACAACGGTTCTCTCATAGCGCACGAAACGGGCAAAAGCACGGCTTACGGTCTCTTTAACGCGCAGGAAAGGGGCACTCTTTTCGTAGGCGCGGCTGTCGACGTATATCAAGGCGAAGTCATCGGTTATTCTCCCAAAGCCGAAGATATCGTTGTGAATATATGCAAAGAAAAACACCTTTCGAACTGCAGAGCTTCAGGCTCCGACGACGCCCTCAAACTTTCGAGACCAAAGGAACTGAGTCTTGAAGAAGCTATCGAATTCATCGAAGATAACGAACTGCTCGAGATAACTCCGAAATCGATAAGGATAAGAAAAAAGATACTAGACCCCACTCTCAGAATGAGAGACGATATAAGATCGGGTAGGATCAAGATCAATAAGTAAACAGATAGATAAACCAATCATATTTTCGAATAGCGTCCACCCAATCGGCTTCAAACACGTTTTCGGAAATATTGATTTTACACATACATAATTTAGATATTTAATATAAAGGGGAAACTTATGAAAAGCAGAACAAAATACGACATAGACCTTAAAACGGCGCAAACGATATTCCAAAAAGCCGGTCTCGGAGACGTAAACAAAATATCTCCTCTCGGAGCAGGCGAATTCAACGCAGTATACTGCGTCACGTTGGAAGATAAGGAATACGTTCTCAAGATCGCGCCGCAAAACAATGACGGTATTCTCGAGTACGAAAAGGATATGATGCGCGCCGAAGTATATTGGTATGAAAGAATGAGAAAAGATACCGATATCCGCGTACCCGAAGTTTACTTTTGCGATTTCAGCAAAGAGACGATCCCCGCAGACTATTTCATAATGGAGAAAATCGACGGGAAAGAACCTCTTAAAGAAAACTTTACCGACGGCGAACTCGATAAGATACAACAAAGCATGGCAAAGATGGCGGCGTCTATGCACGCCGTAAAGGGCGAAAAATTTGGATATATCCAAAACGGACTCTATCCCGACTGGAGCGAAGCGATAAGAGCGATGACAGTATCTCTCATACGCTCGGCAAAATGTAAACGCCGTAACTCGCGTCTCGGCAAAAAACTTCTTTTCTACATAGATAAGTATGAGGGTATACTCAAAAAAGCCGACTGCTCTATGGTCAACTTCGACATTTGGACGCCGAATATCCTAGTCAAGAAGAGCGGAGACGATCTATTATCTTACTGGATAGATCCCGAACGCTGTTTTTGGGGCGATAGGATAGCCGACTTCGTATGTCTTGAATGCGCTCATACTTTAGAAAACAAAACCTCAAGTTTCGAAGCGTATAACGCAGTAAGCAACGAGCCCGTCGAGGCAAACCGCGAAACCAATATACGTTACGCCGTAATGATGTGCTATCTTGCGCTCATACAAGAGGTCGAAAAATATTTTCGCTACACTCCGTTTATGTTCGGTTGGTGGCGTAACGTATTTTCAGGCAAATTTTTCTTTGCAAAGAAAGGTTTAGAGATACTCAAAAACGACGGCAAATTAACTGTATACAAGTAATAATCGATATGCCGGCAGAGCAATTTTTCGCTTGTAAAAAAGAAGAGTCTAAAGACGCGATTTATAAGACGCCGAGAATTTTCATATATAATTGATTTATAAGAGTTACGGAGCGAACCGATCACTTTTTCGCTCCGTATTTTTATCAGTCTTCGTCAACGTAGTAGAATCCGCCCATAAGGATCTTTCCGAGTTTATTCATCATGAGTTTTTTATGCGGCGCAAGAGAATGAGCGTATATCGATAGCGTGATCGCGGGACTTTTATGCCCCATAACCTCCGAAAGCGTCTTAATGTCGATATTATTCTCTATCGCTCTAGTCGCAAACGTATGTCTCAGCGAATGGAAACTTCTATGCGGTATATTAAGTCTCTTCAATAGTCTTTCAAACGTGCGTTGATACGAACGAACGGATACGTCGTTACGTTTACCGCTGATAACGTATTTGCCGTTGCTTTGTCTTTTCAGCAACCTCATATACGGCAGTATCTGCTTTGGTATCGGGATAACTCTATAAGAACTTACTGTTTTCGGCGTTCCGACTATCTTTTTATAACCGTTATTCCAACTGTCTCTGCACGTCTTAGATACGGACAGCAATCCTTTTTGAAAATCAACGTCGCTCCACGTCAAAGACATCAACTCCCCTATCCTTATCCCGGTATAAAGCGTGAGCAAAACGCCGTAGAGCCTGACGTCCGCCGCTCCGAATATGTACGATTCCATTTTTCGCTGTTCCTTTAACGTAAAGCATTTAACTTCGCCGCCTCGTTTTTCGTCGTTTCTAGGGCACGTGATACCGTCGAACGTCATTTTTGCATACCCTACTTTGACAGCTTGCATCAGCGAGCGTTCTATTACCGAAACAGTCTGCAATATCGTCGAAACCGCCAATCCTTCTCCCGTCGTCGCGTTACCGCTCTCAAAAAGAGAGATAACGAACTGCTGCAATACTACGCCGTCCAGTTCGTTCATTTCATATTCGCCTACTTTAGGTTTTACGTATAACCTTATAATGTCGACGTAGTTCCTGTACGTCTTGTCTTTTACCGCGGGCTTTACGTATAGACGCATCCATTTGTCTAGCCATTCACCATACTTCATATACATTTCCTCCTCAGTGTGTTGGTAAAATTATAACTTATCCGAGTAAGATTTGAAGAATTTACTTAAAATTTCGAAGATGTCTCCGCGTTATCAAAATCCATATAGATCGAAAAAATTTCTTTATCATTTGATATTTTTTCGATCTGCATAACAAACTTTGCACAAAGATATAGCGGCGAAATATATGAATAGCATTTTTTCAACATATTATAAGCAATGCCATTAGGTACTTTTAAGTATAAAAACTTCGGCGATCGAAGACGCCGCGTTATTGAGTCTTTCAAATGATAAAAAACACCGCCGACTCAAAACGTCGGCAAGTGAATCGATTTAATAAAAATAATTTTTCGTAACTGAAACCGGCTATAAACAAACTTTCAACGCAATAAAAGATTTTAATAAATAACAACGATAAACTTTGTCCTCGATATAAAAATCAAGTATTTCATCTCGATATCGCTTTTTCAAAGCTATGAAGACAGAAATAAAAAATATCGAACGCCCTAAAGAACTCTACTCTCGATCATAACGAAGCGTTTTTCAAAATCAAAATTTGCAATATCCGTCAATATAGAAACCTAAACAATTATATTACATAACCCGCAAAATGCGATCGGTCATATAAACGCAGACCTGGAATTTATATGCCGTTTTGCTTAAACGCATTTTACGCGTTTTATACAACTTCTAATCAAAGCAATAAAGGGCAACGGGATATTTATTTTTATCCCTTCCACTTTTTACACTGCTCTATTCTTTTGCCGTTGTCGCCCTGCTTTTCGTCATACGCGAATTGATGCAGCAATTCGCAAGTGAAGTTCTCGCACGTTCCGCAATGTTCGTGATTTTTATCCTCGCAACATGATTTCACAGGACAACTATCAGCCCAAAACGGATTCTCCATTTGAGCGCATCCTTTGCATCCCGTCTGTTCCCTATACCCGCATTCACTGCACAGTATACCGCATCTCGATTCTATCATAAACGAACTACCCTCCTATTCTCATAATTATTTTATCTATAAAACATATCGATATGTATATCATTTTTTGAAATTATGGTGATTTTTCTATCGGCGGTAACTAGTGTTTTCTGTTTCTTTCTATACGTCGAAATTTCCAAAAACTTATCACCATTACGACAAATGCTACTAATTCAAGCGCAAACGTTACCGCGATATACCGTAAAGAGATCCATAGGTCAACGTCGAACAACAGAACTACGAACCAAATTATTATATTTACAAACATCATCCCTGCCGTAACAAGACTTGAATAAAATTTAATTTTAGACCATTTCTTTTCTTTATATTGTAAAGAACATCTATCTATATTGTTCTTATCGTCTTTTTTTGCCACTGTGTTATACTCCCGATTTGATATTATATCATATTAAAAGCATATAAACAAGCAGCTATATATACTAAAAGACCTTGAGCATAACGTTAGTTATAATCAAGGTCGATAATTCACAAGTTTTCACAATGATTTTTTCGCAAAAATTTTTCGAGACAAGAATTAAACTCTTGCGGAACGTCCATATTAACGCAGTGTCCCGCGTCTTTGAAAATTACTTTATCGCAATTTTCGTATTCCGCCCATTCGTTTACGATTTCGATCTCCATAAGTATATCATGCTCCCCGCAACCGACCAACAATGGATATTGCCGCTTCTTTTTCGGATATTTATTTATGAGTTTTTGTAAACCTGCCATGTACCTAAACGAACTTTTCTTAAATAGAATATTAAGATCGTAAAATGCCGTTTGCGCTTCGCCCGTATAGGCGGAGATCTTTTTATTTTCTTTTGCAAACCACTTGATAGAAAATAATGCTTTCATCATCATTTTCATCTGAACTTTTGAATTAGCTTTTTGCTTTGTAACGTCAAAATTATTAACGTCATAGCCACCGAAGCAAGCCAGCGACAATACCTTGCTTTCGTACTTGTTGGCAAAGTCTTGTATAAAAACCGAACCTAACGATACCCCGACGAAATGCGCGGCGGTAATGTCATGCTTTTGAAAGATCATATCTATCCAATCGGACATCTTTTCAACGCCGTCGCCTTTCCTCGCGTCGATCGAGGCGCCGTGTCCTAAAATATCGATAGCCAGCAAATTATACTTGCCCGAGAAGTATTCGAACTGTTTTTCAAACATTCTATGATCGACAAAAGCGGCGTGAAGAAAACGAACGCGACGAATATTATCAAGCGACCAACCCGCAAATAGACAGTTCGCGGACGAAAGACAACTACCACATTGTAACTCCGTCGGGAAGGTATATGGACGTTATCGAACAGCGAATTGCGGGACTGCATTTGAAACGCAAGGTACGCTCGGACGCGGTTTATCTCGTATCGTTTGTTCTCGGTGCAAGCCCCGAATTTTTCAAGGTGTCCACGAAGGAAAAACAGTATGCTTTCTTTCGGGATTGCGTCAAGTTCTTTCAAGACAAGTATGGCGAAGAAAACGTGTTGTCGGCTATCGTGCATATGGACGAAACAAACCCACACTTGCACTTGAACCTTATCCCCATTACTCACGGAAAGTTGTGCGCGAAAGATTTGTTCGACGGAAAACTCGTCGCACTCCAAACGGAGTTTTGGAAAGAAGTCGGAGAAAAATACGGACTTGACAGGGGCGAGCCGAACAGCCAAACTGAACACTTGGACACAGCTGAGTACAAGGCGAAAAAGATTGTGGAAGCTGCCGAACAAAAACGCGCCAAAGCGGAAGAATATTCGGAAGCGTTACAGCAAGCCGAGCACGGCGAAATCGCTCACAGCAAAAGCGGAATGCGAAAGCAAATTGTAGCCGTAACTGCCGACAACGCCGACCTTAAAAAGCGGTTGGATAAAGTAATGCAGGAAACGCTTGACATTGACAAAGAGAACAAAGAACTCAAAGCGTATAAAGTCCGAGCGGCAAAGGCGCTTGAACTGCTTGCAAAGTTAGAGCGTGAAAACCCGTCGGCTTACAATGCACTCTTTGAAAGCAAACAAAAGCCGCCCGTACCATCATCAAAGAATTTGTGGTCAAAGTAATTTTTATAGGAGGAAAATGTATCGAGTAAGTTATGCCGAGAAAGAAGCAACAACCCCAAACCGACTTTGATATTCCCGAATATCAGCTTGAATCTCTTGCAAGAGTATTGCTACCGATTATGCAGGAATATCTGTCATCCGAGCAAGGACAAAAAGACTACGCCGAATGGCAACAATCACAACTGAATAAACAATCGAATAATAAAGGATCCCGTTAAAGCATATAGGGATAGCCGCCTATAAAGACGGAATAAGGAAAACCGCCGAAGTTGCGCGGAATATAAATGAAAGATATAAACCTAATCAAGTTAGGTAGCCGTACATAACGTAGTAGAAACGGCAATCGCCGATAGAGCAAACAAACTCTATCGGCGGTTTTTGTTTTACTCACTTGTTTTATAATTTGTTCCCCAAACGTACATAGCATCCAAAATAGGCTTTAACGATTGTCCAAGCGGCGATAAAGAATACTCCACTCGTGGCGGTACTTCTGCGAAAACTTCTCTTTCTACGAGTTTGTCTTCTTCCAAAGAACGAAGGTTATCTGTTAAAACCTTTTTGCTTATAGCAGGAATTGTTTTGATAAAATCTTTGAAACGTTGTTTATTATCGTACATTAAATTACGTAAAATAAGTAGCTTCCATTTGTTGCCGATAAGTTGAACAGTCGTTGCAACGGGACATTCGGGTAATTCGTCTTTAGTCAGCATAAGCGTTACTTCCTTTTATATTTTAATAGAGTATAGCAGAAATGAGAAATTATGTCAATAGTTCAAAAATGAAACTATGTTACTATTCTATTATCAGATAATAAAAAAGTAACATTATGGCAAAGGTTTTCGGTATTTGGTATAATAGATTTACAAATTCATTTCGGAGGCATCATTATGAAAAACTACAACAAAATCAGCATTACGGAAGATTCTCGCATTGAACTTCACGACAAACTCGGTCTAACCGGTGCAGAAGTAAGCATAAACACCTTACCCGCTGGTGCAAATGTTCCTTTTATTCATTCGCATAAGAATAACGAAGAAATATATGCGATATTAGATGGAGAAGGCTTGGTTATTATTGACGGTGAAAAGATAACTATCAAAACGGGCGATTTTCTTCGTATTTCACCTTCGGCAAAACGACAATTTTTTGCCGCACCGGACAAAAGAATAAAGTATATATGTATTCAGGTCAAAGCCAACTCATTAACCGCTTACACGCAATCCGACGCAATAATCTGAAATCAAAAAATAATCCGATAGCACATAATGTTCTATCGGATTATTTTTTATTCTCGGAAGTTCTCAAATTCTTCCATTAAACAAAATAGCCCGAACGTTCTTTTTACGGTAAAGAAGTTCAAGCTATTAAGACTTGGTGCGGATAACAGGACTTGAACCTGCATGATCATACGATCATAAGAACCTGAATCTTACGCGTCTGCCAATTTCGCCATATCCGCAAATTATTTGTTGATATTATATCACTTCAATCAAGCTATGTCAATCCATTCAAATTGAAAAAGTAATCGGCTCTTTTCAATTACTAACCTATGCTTTTCAATATACTTCGTTATAAATCTCATTTTATCCTCGATCTAACGCCACAAAATACGCTTTATGCAGTGATTATCGCATTGCCTGTTATCTTACTCTATCCTTGTGCGACATAAATGATATTGTATATCATATAGCCGACGTACGCCGCAAGTATAGCCCCGCCCTGCCATCTCGAAGTCTTTTTAGTAAATATCGAAGGAACTACAAGAATAACCATTATTCCGAGCAGTACCCAAAGCGCGACGTTCTTAGTTATCCAGTTGACGTTAAGTCCGCTGCCCGAAATCGTAGAAATAGTTCCGATAATAAGGGTCGCGTTGATGATATGCGCGCCGAGAATATTACCGACGCCTATATTAGCAGTTCCTTTCTTCAGCGAAGTCATAGAGGTTACGAGCTCCGGAAGCGACGTTCCCACGGCAACGATCGTTATTCCCACTATCTGTTCAGGTATCTTAAGAGCTTCGCAAATCGACTTCGAACTATCTACAAGAAGCACCGCGCCGAGCGCAATACCTACGGCTCCTAAAACAAAAAACGCTATCATCTTGAGCTTATTTTCCTGAAGAGCTTTCTCTCTCTCCTCTCTCTTTTTCATATCGTCGCCGGTAAGTTTATTTTCCTTGACGGCGTCGACTACGTTTATGGTCATAAACAATACGAACGCTACAAGCAAGATGATTCCTTCGACAAGACCAAGAGTACTTCCCGTGAACGAAAAAATAGCTACAAGAAGCGTTATCACGAGTACATATACGCCCCTTACTACAAAAGACTTTCCTTCCGTCTTAGGAGGCTTTATGATCATGACGAGAGCGAGTATGAGTCCCGTATTACACATCATCGAACCTACCGCGTTGCCGATTGCAAGATCTGTAAATGCTCCGAGTTCCGCCGCGTCTCCAAGTCCCTTTATAACGGACGTAAGCGACGTCAAAAATTCGGGAAGCGTAGTTCCTATGCTGACGATAGTAGCGCCTATGATTATCTCGGGAATCGACGCGACTCTCGCTATCCATATCGAAGAATCAACAAACCAATCTCCGCCCTTTATAATAAGGACGAGTCCGAGTATGAGCATTAATATCGCCAAAAAGATCTCCATAATATACCTCTTAAAATCAGTCGTGTAAAAAGCAATTCGTTACTATCTCTAACGCGAAAATACCTCTCGATATTGATCGCCCGCAGAGCTATTTCGATACTATCGTTTCGATTTATTAATATATCTCAATATTATCGCTCTTAGTTGAAAAAAATATTCGATTTAGATCTTCCCCGTTGCAAAATCGTCGGAAATATTGCCTTCATACCTTAAACGACTAGCCGCGTCTCTTTTTATCAAGACGAACGTAAATAGTTATTTTATTCACGCTATATATTTTCCGTTAACACATCTTACCATACATATTATATTTCGTCAACTCGATGGATATTCTTTGTGATCGCCTATATAATAAGACACATCAAAAAACAAGCTGGTTTTTACCTAATAATTTTGATATTCGTTTTTACTGCCCGAAAAGTCGGCGTTTATGTTATACTTTCGAATCTTTCGCGGATATTTTATAACGATATAACGCCGTTCGTATTCGCTATTATCCGTCGCGCGGTTTCTTTTAGATAAAAATAAATTTTATTATAACATTGACTTCTTGAAGCTTTTTATAGTAAACTGATAACGTATAAAACGATCAAAGTAGCTAGTCGCCGACCTCATTTACTCTTCATCGCAAAAAAATCAGCATACATTTTGATTTTTTGAAGCCACTGAAAGAGAATCGACATTTTGATCATTGAGAGGAAACCATATGAAATACATAGTAATACTTGCAGACGGAATGGCGGACAGACCCCTTGAAGAACTCGGAGGTCTTACTGTTCTTGAAAAAGCCGATAAGCCTACTATCGACGCTCTCGCCGCTTTAGGAGAAGTCGGACTGGTAAAAACCGTGCCCGATTCGTTAAAGCCGGGCAGCGACGTTGCGAACCTGTCGGTAATGGGTTACGCTCCCGAAAAATATTACACCGGCCGTTCGCCACTCGAAGCGATAAGCATGGGAGTGCCTCTTAAAGACGACGACATCGCAATACGATGCAATCTCGTAACGCTAAGCGATGAAGAGCCTTATGAAAAAAAGCGTATGGCAGACTATTCCGCAGGAGAAATAACGACTGAGGAAGCTAAAGAACTCATATCCGCCGTCGCCGAGAAGCTGAACGATGACCTTCATTCTTTCCACAACGGAATAAGCTACCGTCACTGTCTCGTAAGACACTCGTCGCGTATAGGAACGGACTTTACTCCTCCGCACGATATTTCCGATAAACCTATCGCCGAATATCTCCCGAAAGGACTGTACGGCGAAGAAATGCTTCTATTGATGAAAAAGTCTTACGATATACTCGCAAAGCATCCCGTCAACGTAAAGCGACGCGAAAGAGGTCTCAATCCTGCGACGAGCATATGGCTTTGGGGCGAGGGAACAAAACCTTCGTTGCCGTCTTTTTACGATAAATATCATCTCAAAGGCGAGGTCATATCCGCAGTCGATTTGATAAAAGGACTGGGCATCAGCGCTGAAATGCGCGTTCCCGACATCGAGGGCGCGACGGGAAATCTGCACACTAACTTCAACGGAAAAGCGAAAGCCGCTATCGACGCGTTCAAAGACGGCTATGATTACGTATATCTGCATATGGAAGCGCCCGACGAATGCGGACATCAAGGCGACACCGCGGGTAAGATACGCTCTATCGAGATAATAGACAGCGTTGTCGTTAGATACATAAAAAGCGAACTCGATAGACTGTCTATCCCCTACCGTATGCTGATAATGCCCGACCATCCGACGCCTATATCGATAAAGACGCACTCGAGAGAGGCTGTGCCCTATCTTATCTACGACAGTACGAAAGATATCTCGAACGGCGCGGTAACTTACAGCGAAAGAGAAGCGGCAAATACGAAAAAATATTATGCCGACGCCCCGTCTCTTATAGAGCATTTTCTTGAAAAATAAGTAAATAATATTATTGGGAGAAATATAAATGGAAGATAATATGAAAGATACGGCGTCCACCTTCGCATCATACGGCGACGACAGCGTCGATCTTAATGAAAACAAAGGATACGTAGAAGAAATAACGGACGAAGAAAACTTTAACGAGGGATCGCACGACGAAGCGAACGATCTTGGCGAAAACGAAAGTTTTGATTTTACCGACGTCGAAGAGGTATATCCGGAAGGTAACGGCGAATCGGACGATTTCGCCGATCTCTCCGATACAGGCGCCGAAGACAACGGCGATATTACGCTCGATACGCCGGGCGGCGAGCGTCAGACAAACGAAGAAGCTATAGACGGCGACAGCGGCGCGGATGAAAAAAGTCATAATAAAAAGGACAAAAGATCAAAAAAGGATAAACAGAAAAACAAAGAAAAGAAGCCTCGCAAGCCTCTTAGCAAAGTTCAGAAGATATTCATTTGGATAGCCGTCGCCATAATCGTAGCGGGCATTATCGCGGCGTCGATAGCTATACCCGTCACGATTGCGAATAAGGACAAGATATTCGTATCCGACGCAGAAGATTTCAAAAACACCGACGGCAAATATTACGTTCTCCAAAAGGACGTACACGTTGAAGGCGATCTCGATCTCAGCGCAGTCACGAATATAGATTTTAACGGTAAAAAACTTATCGTAAAAGGTCACCTACGCATTACTTCGGAAGGAAAATCCGACGTCTCGCTAGGAAAACGCGCTAAAAACGGATACGTCAAAGACGGATATATCGAAGCCTACGATCTCATAGTGACGGCGCCGGAAGCGAACGTTAATATTTGCGCGGATCTTATGCTCGATTCAATGGAAATATCGGCGGCTTCCGCTAAGATAATAAGCTCCGTCACGGTAAAAGAAACCTCGTCGATAACCGCAAAATCGATAAGCATAGACGATACTTTCCGCTTTTCGACAACGGAAGACAACGACTATCTTAACATTATAGACGCATCGACGGTATCCATAAGCGGAGAGATATCGGGCAACGTTGTTATCAAAAACGGCGGCGTAAAGCCCGAGAGCGGTTATCTTACCTCAGCCGATATAAAAGGCAACGTAAAAGGTAACGTTTACGCCGATAACAATGCCGAACTTATAATAAGCTCTCATATCGAAGGAATAATCGAATCGTGCATTACCGACATCGAGGGCATCGTGATCGGCAATATCGGAAAGGTCAAAGTAATCGGGAACGCTGTCGTCAAAGTAATAAACAACGCCGATCTCGTCTATATCCATGAAAAAGTCGTAAAAAGGGCAATGCCTGAACTTATCAACGTGACAAAATTCGACGTGATCAGACAGCTTACGCGCGTACCGTATATCAACGTCAACGACGATACGGATACAGTTATAATGGAGTTCGGAAAGGTAAATAACGCCGATAAATATATAATATCGATAGACGGAACGGAAATTGAAACCGTTACCGACACGAAAGTAGATATTACAAAATACGTAAAGAACGTCAAGACCTATCTTATATCGGTGAAAGCGATATCGGAACAGAACCCCGAGCTTTTACTTCCGTCCGAAGAGATCCGTTACGAATACAAGACATTCCTTACTCTTGCAAGACCTAACGACATCAAAGTAACGCTCATCGATTCAAAATATATCCTTTCTTATTCGAAGGTCAGCTTTGCGGACGAATACGTCATAACGATCAACGGAGCTAAGATCACATCTGAAGAAACGAGCGTCGATATAACGGAATATCTCAAAACAGCAGGCGACTATATAATAGAGATAACCGCGACGTCGAGAAACGAAAATATCAAGCAGTCAAAAGCCAACGTATATCAGTACTCGATAACGGAAAATCTCTCATCATTCAACTTCACGATCCAACTCAACCCGACCGACAGGTCGCTGATATTCGCGTGGGACGAAGTCGCTAACGCCGACATTTACGAGATAGTCCGCATCGGACAAAACGGCGAAGAGACAGTGCTGTACAGAACCAACGCTCAAAACGTTATCTTATCTATGGACGATACGCGATTCAACATTGAGAGCGGTCAGCAATTCAAAGTAATAGCGAAAAGCGTAAATCCGTACTATGCCCCGTCGTCGTCGGCAATAGTTTCCGCGCCGTTCAACTAAACGAACCGAATAACTTTTCGTCTATACGAAATGAACCGTTTTCATTAGCGGTATAACGCAAGAGACGCGACTCATACGACAAAAGCCTTGATGTTAAATCATCAAGGCTTTTATATTAGATAAAACGTAATTTAACTAGAAAATGAAGCATACCGTATAATATATGCAACAGTACGAATTCATCGCCATATCTCTTGTATCAACGCTGGTATTTCTGCTGATCCTTCTTCTCTTCAAGACAAAGCGTTCGGTAACGATAGCGCTTATGATCAATTCTCTTTCGGGAGCTTTACTCTACTCTATATTGACCTTTTCAAACATCTATCAGCAAAGCCGCATATCGAGTCTCATCATCGGCGTTCTCGGCGTGATCTACGCCGTCGCGCTCTTTTTCGTATAAGGAGATCGCCAATAAAAAAGACTCTTTATAAAACGTCTTCTTTTCCCTTCAAAACCCTTTTAAGTATACGTCTTTCTCCGCCGTACTTATCCTTTCTTAAAAGTTTCTTTTCAACGACCGTATCGCCCTTTTTCTTTATTATATAACTTTGCGATTCCACGCCTTCGCTGCCCTCTTTCTCGACAACTAACGTGTATTCACCGTCTTCCTCGATATCTCCTATTATCTCTTCTTCTACGGGAACGCTTCCGATATACTCGCTCTCTATATCGTATTCATACTCCTCTTTTATGCCGTAAAGCTCGATAACTATTCTGTCATTATCGCAAAATGCCGATACATATACGGTATTTTCGCTATTATTTACTAGTATCAGATCGTTGTACTCGCTGACCATAGCGTCCGTTGAAAGCTCAACGTAACCAACTGCCATGGAGTGAGCCTTATAATATCCTACGTCAAAGCCCGAGCGTACCCAAGCGTTATAGAGCGTCGTAGAAACCTGACATACTCCGCCGCCGAAATCCTCAACGTATTTTCCGAAAAGCATGGTTTTTGCCTTACGGTATCCGTTTTCTTCGCTTCTTGCTCCGACGGTTTCGTTAAAGGAAAGTTTCTCACCTTTCGCCACTTCTTTCCCGTTCAATTTCCCTGCCGCAATGGCTATATTGCTCTTTCTCGCATCGGACGAAGCAGCGTAATTCGTTGAAAAAGATATCCTCTTTTGCGTGAGCCTTTTCATATCGTCTATGCTCATCGGCGAAGTTAGATCGAACGCGTCTTTTATGTTTTCGCCGCTATCGAGCGCCGCCGCGAGCTTTAGGTATATATCCGACGATAGTTTCACTCCGCTTTGCCCCTCTTTATATATGAAGGGCTCCTCTTTTCCTCCGACGAATTCTATAGCGCTCGAATTTTCTTCTCTTTCCATATCCTCGAGTCTCTCGATTATATCCGCGAAGCCTTCGTTTATACCAAAAAGCGCGTCTCTTGCATCGACGCAGCGTCTCAAATCATCGTCGAACTTGTCAAAAAATTTTCCGTTATGCTTTAACCGAACGTCCAACATGTCTCGAAGCGTAAAATGCAAAACGTATATTTCTTCTGTTTCTCCGACTTCGAGCCGTATCTCCTTTTGAAAATCCATTCCGACAAACGTTACCGCAAATATCGCTAAAACGATTGCCGCCGCAAATACGCTAAACATAATTATTCCCTTTTTCATAATTTCCCCCGACCGTCCGTGAACGGCGCTTCGGCAAAATGCCTTGATATCATCAAAACGCGAATATATTTTACTTTTCGGTATTATATTCGCTTTTTCTTTATCCTCTTATTATTATTTTCTTAAACGGGTTGAAAATTCCCTTCCCTATACGTTGGAACGATTTGCCAACCGTAAGAAACGTTCAGCTTAGTTCCCGTCGCAGTATCGACGACGTTCCAATCGTTATCCCACGCCGATATGCTATCTTCATCCCCGTCTATGTATACGGTGATACTCGACTGCATCCCTTCGAACGCCATAGTCGGCGCGGATGCGATAGTACGCGGCAGGTACACGCTTTCAAGAAGCGGACAGTCGCTAATGAAAAACATTCCCAAATTTACGACGCCCCTTTCCAAAACGAGATTTTTCAAATATTGAAGAGAAACTATCGCGTACGTTTCGACTTCTTTGACGTTATACGCTTCGCCGTCTATCTCTATTTTTGCGGGTATGACGAGAGTTTCAAGCGTTTCATCTTCGTTTCCGCTCTTTTCTTTGACGCCGACGATATTTACGGAATCCTCTTCCTTCCCTCTGTACTCGAGTACGTATGCTCCGAGATCGTATTCGCCGTTCTCTCCGACGATATCTCTTTTGAACCGAGCGTACAAGATAATATCCGACGGCTCGGCTTGAAATCTTTCCATATCGAACGCTTCGCTGAAATTTTCGTCAATATACCATCCGATAAATACGTATTTCTCTTTTTCGGGAATAGGCAAAAGAACTTCGTCGCCGTATTTCACGCTCGTCTCTTGATACGTCTTGCCGTCGACTTTGAAGACAACGCTTGAATATTTATCGGCGTATTGCGCGTATAGGAATATCGATTGTTTTTCGCTCATTGCCATATACTCGTTTAGTTCGAATCTGCTATATCCGTCAACGTCGTAACTCCAATATAAGAATTCTTTTCCGAACAATTGAGGCGGCGAGATCAACTCGACGTTCTTATCATTGTACTTATATTCCGTAGTTTCGATATGTCTGTCTTCAATATAGAAGTCGATAGTATACGTCTTTTCTTCATATACGGCGTACAGTATTATATCTTCTCTTTCGACAGACGAATTGAACGCTTCCTTATCAAACGCTATATTTTCGGACTCGCTTATGCTCCAGTACAAAAAGTCGTAGCCGTCCGCGCTCGGAGCGTCGGGGATCTCGATAAGCTCTTCTTTATACTTTAATTTTATTTCCCTATACGTTTCGCCGCCGACGTTAAAGAATATGCTAGTGTAAATATCGGAGTATACCGCGTATAATACGATATCGCGTCTTTCCTCTCCGTCAAAATACGCGTCTTTATCGAACGCGACTTCACCGTCTTCATATTCGCTCCAATAGGAAAAGGTCTTCCCTGCTAGCGTCGGAGCAATAGGAAACTCTATATCTCCCGAATAATGCAAATAGTTGCTTTTCGATATTTCCTTGCCGTCTGCGATAAATATCACGCCGTATATCTTTTCGTCAAGTTTTCCGTATAGCGTTATATCGCGGCGAGCGGCATTGAAGCCTTCCAAAGAAAATATTTCGTTAAATTCTTCGTCGATATACCAGTCGATAAAATCATATCCGACAACGTTCAAGTTCTCTATCGGCAAAAATTCATCGCGATGCTTTACAGTATCCGATTCGTAAACTTTGCCATTTACCATATAAACGATCCTGTATTCCTTTTCTGCGATTTTTGCGTAAACGGATATATCTTTTCGACGCGGATCGTTCTGATAACTTTCGATATCGAACTCAACGGTTTTATTTTCGTCCGTATACCAACCTAAAAAGTCATAACCGTCCTTGCTCAGCTCGCTTGAAGGGTCAGGAAGATCCGCCTCGCCTATCTTATCGGCTCCTACGTCAAGGGATACGTATTTTTCTCTCTCTATAAAGAACGTCACTCTCGTAGTTATTTCTTCGTATTCAGCATACACGCATATATCCCTTCTCGATATAGTCTCGGCGTATGCCTCGCCGTCAAAAGTCTCTCTTTCGCCGTTCTCGCCGATCGTATACCAACGAAGGAACTTGAACCCTTTTTTACTCGGCACTTCCGGCATTTCGATAACGCAGTCCTCTTTCACCTCTATTTTTCTTATTTCGTCTCCGTTAATGAACGTGACAGTCGTTACGTTCTCCAAGAACTTCGCGTAAAGAGAGATCCTTATCTCCCTTTTGTCCACTTCGCTATTGTACGCGTCGGCGTCGAATATCTCTTGAGCTTCTTTATCAACGTACCACCCTGCAAAATTGTAGCCCCTTATATCATCTAGATCCTCAAGCTCTATTTCATTATCTCCGATAACGGTAATTCTCTTTATAAGAGTGTCTCCGTTATAAAGATCGATGCTGTACTCTATTGCGTCGAATACCGCATCGACTTCGATATTTTCGAGAATACCTATAGATATGTACTTAGATATTTCGAACTCATTACCGTCGGACGTTTGCCATGAGCGAAAGGTATATCCGCTCTTTTTAGGCGGATCGGGCAGCGTAAGCTCATCTAGCGTCGTAACCGTATACTTATATTTTTTATATATTCCACCGCCAACTTTATACGATATTTCATATTCGTTTTCTTCAAATACCGCGTATATCGTAACGTCGCTATCGATATCGATCGCAATAATATCCTCAATATCGAACGGCTCTCTCCCGTCGGTATCGTAAAACCAACCGACGAATTCATATCCTTTCTTCGAAGGACTTTTCTCAGGCATTTCTATACCGTTATATATATTTATTTCCGAACGCTTGTATTCTTTGCCGTCAACTTCGAAGATAACGTACGCCTTCTTTTCGACGTCGCCGTAAACGGCGTAGACATATACGGTTTCTCCGCCGAGACGCCTCTTTAACTCGGCGATCGAAAACGCTACGTTAACGCCTCCGTCATTAAAATACCAGCCCTCGAATCTTTTCCCTTCTACATTCGGCGCTATAGGCGCGACTATGTCGCCGTTGACCGTTTCTACGACTTCGTACTCCCGTCCGTCCACAGAAAATACGACTTTTGTCGATATATCCAGGTCGGCGTCGCATGCCGCGAGCGTACCGAGCGCCGCTGTAAAAAACGCAAAAACAAAACATAATACAATGAGTCTTCCCCATGTATTTTTCATCATTTTTTCTAACTCCTTTTTCTTTCGTACAAAATCGCATAGTACTGATTTTTTGCGATTATTACCTCGAAGTGTAGCATATGTATAAGTGTTTCGCAATGATTTTGGAGCAATTTTTGAATACTTTCGGAATTAATTTCGCAGTTTCTCAACGAGCAACTATTCGCTTACTTTTGTATACAAATATCAGCCGTTTATATTGTGACGGTAAAAACCGATGTTGATCTTGATAACTTTCGTAGCGCGGCGGTTTTAAGATTTTTCGAAAGATATGAAAGAGCTCATCCTATTTCCCTATGCTTATGAAAGTTACGTTTATTCTTCGATAAAATTAAACGTTAAAAAATTCTTCACAAAACGAGCGATTTTTTATCGAGAAGATTTTTCGATTTAACGATAACATCGTCTTTATTTGTTTTATTGCAACAATTTACTTGCTTCGAGCGAATAATTCGACATTCAAATTATAAAATAATCTAAAAAATATTTTGACAAATCGTTTGTGATATGATATTATAGATAAGCAACTGAATATTGCTATTAAAACTTTGATCGTGGAGAAATACTCAAGTGGTTGAAGAGGCGCCCCTGCTAAGGGTGTAGTACGGTAACCCCGTAGCCCGGGTTCAAATCCCGGTTTCTCCGCCAACGAAACGAACCTACTCTTATAGAGTAGGTTTTTTCATAAAGTCGCGTTTCTTGGTACACTTTTGGTACGCTTCGGTAATTATTGATATATCGTTACAAAATTAATTATAATACATTTTTGTTAAAAGTTAGTTTTTCTTCCATATTACCGCAACTGTTATCGGCTTGATAGATCAAATAATTTTGTGCTTCTTTTTGTCACACTTAATTAAGCGTATCATTGCTTTTTATATATCAAAATAGATTAAAAAATCAGCATCGTTTTTAGCAAATACTTTCAAAAGACAGCTATGATTTTGCCGTTTGAACCTTCCCGATTTTACCGCTTGCATTAATTTATAAGACGTGATATAATATTTTCGTAAATCAATAGCGAGGTCGCAAAATGGAGATACTTTCTTGTTAAACTGAATATTTTAAGACTGCTGGTCGGCAAAGCGCTGTCAGCCGCAGGCTTATTATCAACAAGAAAGTACGTTCTTATATAAACATCGACTAACGTCGGCATCATTCATGCTATGAGAGACTTTCTCATAGCTTTTTTTATTTTCAAAGGAGGTAAAAACCATGTCATTGATAAACGTACAAAATCTAACCTTCGCCTATGACGGCAGCTACGAGAACGTATTCGAAAACGTAAGTTTTCAGCTCGACACGGACTGGAAAACGGGACTCGTCGGACGCAACGGACGCGGCAAAACGACGTTCCTGCGTCTTCTTACGGGCGAATACGAATATAGCGGTAAAATAACGGCGAGCGTCGAGTTCACGTATTTCCCTTTCGACGTGATGAACAAAGAGAGGCTCGTCTTAGAAATTTTCAGCGACGTATGCCCGAACAGCGAAGACTGGGAAATTATCCGCGAATTTTCCTATCTTCAAATCGAGCCCGACGTCCTATACTCCCCGTTTTCGAATCTTTCGAACGGCGAACAGACGAAAATACTCATTGCAGGACTTTTTCTAAGAGACAATAATTTTTTACTTATCGACGAACCGACTAACCACCTCGACATTTCCGCAAGGCAAACCGTCGCAAAATACCTCGGCAAAAAGAAAGGCTTCATCTTGGTATCGCACGACAGAGCGTTCCTTGACAGCGCGGTCGATCATATCCTATCTATAAACAGAAGCGACATAGAGCTTCAAACAGGCGACTTCTCATCGTATCTTAAAAACTTCAACGACAGACAAGCGGCGGAAGCCGCTCAAAACGAGCGTCTCAAAAAAGATATAGACCGCCTGTCGGAATCGGCAAAACGCGCCTCGTCGTGGGCGGACAAGACGGAAGAATCGAAATACGGGAAAGCCGACTCGGGACTCAAAAAAGACAAAGGCTACGTCGGGCACAAAGCGGCAAAGATGATGAAGAAAGCCAAAGTCACTGAAGCGAGAGCACAAAAGGCGATCGAGGAAAAATCTATGCTGTTAAAAAATACCGAAAGCAGCGAGGAGCTGAAACTTCATAGCATGCCGCACAGCAAAGATAAACTCGTTGCTCTCAACGACGTCAACATATTCTACGGCGAAAGATCCATATTCTCTCCCGTAACATTTTCTCTCGAGCAGGGCGAACGCGTGGCTCTCGAAGGCAAAAACGGCTCGGGGAAAAGCAGCATACTCAAGCTGATAACGGGCGCTGACGTGTCGTACACAGGCTCTATCACGCTGGCGTCGGGGCTTAGAATATCGTACGTTCCGCAGTCTTCCGAAGACCTAAGCGGCAGTTTTAGCGACTATGCGAAATCCGCATATATAGACGAGTCTCTATTCAAAACGGTACTTATCAAAATGGGACTTTCGAGAGATGACTTTGACAAAGACACGTCGGATCTATCCGAAGGACAGAAACGAAAGATCCTATTATCGAGAAGTCTCTGCGAAAGAGCGCACCTCTATATCTGGGATGAACCGTTGAACTTCCTCGACATATATTCGCGTCTTCAGATAGAGTCTCTCATTCGCCGATTCGATCCTACGATGATATTTGTCGAACACGATAAGGCATTCCGAGAGGCCGTCGCCACTAAAATAATACGGCTCGAATAATACCGTGACCGACAAAGTAAGAATTCAACACGGAGAATATCTCCGCTAGCAAAATACCATCTCTGAAAAGCGTTGCTAATTGACTGCTTTTTTTGTTTAAGATATTCGCATTTGTCAAGAAAAAGCAAACGGCTCATACTGTATAAGCCGTTTGCTTATGTTTTTCCTGTCGATACGATACCTATTCAATGAGGTATCTTACAAAAATACCGCTATTACGCCGTCAATACGTATTATTGATTTATGTATACATATATGATATTTTTGATTTTAAGATACTCGCCGAATATCCTTTCTCGGTATTCTATCATACGCATTAAAATCAATGCATGCCGTCGGCATCGCCGATGTTCGCGTCGTCTTGGGAGACGTTCGTCTCGCCGCTTTCGCTATCGGCGTTCTTAGCTATTTCTCTCTTCGCTCTGCGTCTCTCTTTTAGCTGTTGTTTCCTGTACTCGAGATTTTCCTCTATCTGAGTTATTCTAAGGTCAATGAGATCCTTTGCCATTTCGTACGCTGATTCGCCGTCTACGGCTATCTCGGTCTCCTTGATCTTTATCTCCGCGTCGTTCTCCTTTGCGTTCATTCTGAGTTTTCTAAGGCGTTCGTCTTCGATCCTGAAGTACGCCATAACTTCGCCATCCTTGACGCTGAGCTTGATGACCTGCTTAGTTCCCTTACCCACGGTCAAGTGGTACTTTGCAAACGACGCCTTCTCTCCCGACTTCTCGATAGCGTAGTCGCGTAGTCCGAATATGTACCTTTTCTGATCGTCGCTAAGGAGCAGTATCGCATCCTGTATATCTAGTCTCTCGCTACCGTTGATAACTACCGCGCCGTCGGCTACAGTCATGACAGACTCGCCGTCTCTCTTTTCGAAGGCGTAGAAAGAGCCGTCGTCTTCGAGCCTTCTAGCTTCGTCCCTATTCGCTAATTGACCTTCGGCTATTACTACCGCGCCGTCGGGAACGTATCTCCCGCTCTCGCTATTCGTCGCGGCTATCTCATCCCTGCCTCGGGCGTCCTCCTTATCGTCGCGGTCTTTCGGTTCTCTGTCGCTAGGGCTCGATCCGCCTTCTCTGCCGCTCTCGTCTATCTCGTCCTCGTCGTCTTCGTCATCGTCCTCATATTCGTCGTCATCGTTATTCCTGCCATACGGCGGATAATAGTAAGGATACGGAGGCATAGGCGGATACGATCCGTTCTTCTCCTTTCTCACAAGAAGAACTACGATGATCACCGTAAGGAGCATAGCGTTGAACGACATAACGGCTATAACTATCCACATATATTCGGGCATAGAACTGCCTGCAACTATAGTTCCCTGATTAGTTCCGTTATTGTTGTTATTATCGTTATCGCCTTCTACTACAGCTTCGAACGCGTACGGCATACTAGCCGTCGGCGTAGGCGATACGTCTCCCGACGCGGTTATAAACTCGAAGTTATTCGCGTACGCGGACTTTATCTTCGCTACTACCTGATACGTCTCTCCGTCCTTTAGCTTGCTCTTAGATACCGTCTTGCCGTCCTCGTCATAGTACGTATACTCGAACTCTATAAGTCCGAAGAACTCCGTCGGAGTATCGAGCGACGGTATATCGCCATCTTTCCACGACGGCAGTATCTGCGCCTTTCCTATCGTCCATACGAGCGTTATCTCTATACCGCCAG
>Ga0209064_1000246_pt1 | contig 126788 bp, 128 predicted proteins | sample Inofromicrocosms_FD_187498 | JGI IMG/M metagenome (GOLD analysis project Ga0209064, IMG submission 187498) | Mouse cecum microbial communities from Vienna, Austria - Inoculum for glucosamine and mucus D2O microcosms (SPAdes) (version 2) | ecosystem: Host-associated > Mammals > Digestive system...
GGGGGGGGGGGGGGGTAACTTTAGGATAATTTTTAAAAATTCACAAAAATTTACAAAATATTTAAATATGATTTATCCATACACTTATTAGTTTGTTTTTATTTAAAATCATAAAATAAACAATAAAAATCAGAGTCTGATTTAATTTTCAGACTCTGATTAATATATTATTTAACTATTTTTGGTCACCGTAGGTTTCGTATCCTTTTTTCTTCATTTCATCAATTACGGTGTCGTTGATGGCTTCATCAAGACCTTCGCCTTTATCGTTGAACCATCCACTGTACTCGCCTTCGTTGTTATAGTTATCTTCATCTGGCGTGTCTACACCTTCCAGTGAGCCTTCACCAAATGTTGCACCACCAACCGCTTTTGCTAAATCTGCAGCATCATTAAGTTCTTGTTTAATGCGGTCATTAAATGCTTTTTCTTCATCTTTGTCAATCAATATGTCACCATTTCCGCCGTTTTTCTCTTTGAGCTCGGTTGCTTGTGTGTGAATTTTTTCGGCTAAATCATATACTGATTGCATTTTGTCATTTAATGGGTCATTGTATGCTTTTTCAACATCGGCTTCAGATAATTGAGAGAACATATTTGTACCCATAACCGCATCGTTTTCAAGAGTTGCTGCTATGTAATCATCATCTTCCATTGCTTGTTCTGCAGTGAAGTTATTGCCGTTCATTGTTACATTAAACGTTGTTTGAACCTGAGTATTATTAATGTTGTATGAATCTTCATTATTTGTTGGTGTCAGGTCAATCTTTGTAATTCCTGCATCCCAGGCACTTATGAAGCTTTGTTGAACACTTACGGTTCCATCGCCGTTATCAATTTCTTTAAGCTGCATCATCATAATTCCGCTTAAAGCTTCTTCGCCTTCGATAACGTTTTGACCTTCAGGAATGCCGTATTTTGTGCGGAATCCTGCCATACCTTCATCGTTATCTGAACCTAGAAGGTCTGTAATGCCGTCATATGTGCCATTACCATCATCTGCCATAAAGTATAATCTGCTATCACCGTTTTTAATAGATATCGGGTCTGATCTGCCTGTGTCATTAACATCATTTTGAGTGGTTTTTGTTGATTGGATAACCTGAGAATCCTCCCATTGACCACCTTTTCCTGTGAAGCTCTTGATTTTTTCTGCAAGAGGAGTGTAGCTTGGGTCTGAATTAAATCTTACGCCGCCTTGACCTTGTTCAAAATCTTTTTGTTCACCCAATGAATAACCTATATCAAGACCGGGGAAGAATTGGTCGAGAGTATACATTGCTTCTTTGAATGAGAATCCGCCTGCTGCAAGTTCATCAACAAGTTTCATTGCATTTGCCATATCTTTTTCATTGGCAGGAGCAGTGCTTACCTCAGGCATTCCTGCTGTATTGTTTGCAATAGACATCACTGCTGTAAATATTTCCGGACCTCTGCCTGTAATTGTTCTGCCGGCAGCAGTTCGTTCATCCGGTGTACCATGACCGTATGGTACGGTATAGTTTCCGTTACCATTATCTTTAATGCCTATTCCGCCAAATGCATCAGCCAATATAGACATTATTTCACTGTTTGTTGCGCCGTTTTCCGCTAATTGCCATACAAGGCTGCCTTCCTGAATGGTTGTAGCATCTTTTTTGTCTCCAAATAATGCAGTTTCTAATGCCTGCATCATAGTATTATCTTTGCCGTAAGCATATTGGTCGCCTGAACCATGGGTTGTATTACCTGCTAAATCTTTGATTTGTTGTGTTATATTTCCTATGTTGCCGTCATTTCTTGTAGCGGCTTTGCCATCATTTGTAACTTGGTTGTTATCGTTTCTGTCATTTAAATCAATACCATATTTATCAGCAAGCTCAGCAATTTTTGTTTCTTTTTCATATGTGAAAACAGGAACCTTTGAATCATTATTTGCGTTAGAATAATAATTGTTATTTTGAGCAGTCATATTGCCCTTTTGCTGATTTAATACATTAATAATGGCTGAGGCATTCTTTAAGCCTTTCATTGCATTATCGCTATCTGAAATACATCTGTCGATATCTACCATATATTTATTCAAAGTACTGTTTTCGTTACCCATATCTTGATATAATTTTGCAATATCAGCAAGACTTGAGTCTCCACTCATAAGACTGTCCAGGCTCGCATTAAATGTTTCTTTAAATGTTGTATTAACGCCAGCTTGTCTGTTTCTTTTTGTTTTATCGACAGCATCCGTAATGGCTTGACTGATTGCACTTTGTAATTGCTTTTCATATTTATTTTGTCTGCCGATGATATCCATACTGATATCACCAATCTTATCGCCGGTTTCACCAATTTCTTTATTTATTTTTGCAAGCTCTGTTTCATATTCTTTAAGCTTTGCTTCCCATTTTTCAATTTCATCATTAATATTTTTAATTTGTTTATCGATATCATCTATTGCTTTTTGACCGCCATTATTGTAGGTTTCTGTTCCCCAAAGAGTAAAATCGCCTTTGCTGATATCAGCTAAACCTGAAGCTAAACCATCTTTTTCTTTCATCCAATCTTGTACTTGTTTTAGCATGTCTGCTTGTACGTTTTGTGTTTTTGAAATGTCAGTTGCCATCTTCTTTAAATCCTTTCGCACTTTATTAAATACTTTATTGTCTTTAATTTTGCTGTATATATCAAATATATACATAGTGTTTTTCGGCATTTCAAAATAAGAACTTGAGGAATTCGGTTCTTATTGTTACAAAAATTAATAAACTATTTTTCTTTAGTTGAAAATGAAAGATTGGCGGTGTTTTTCCAGATTATATATTGTAAATATTGGGTTTTATTATCAATATCTTTGTAGCTTGTTCTTATATTATACACAGGGGTAAAGCTTGCATTTTCAAGCTTTTTATAAGGAATCCCGCACTGAATTAATACAACTTTATTGTTTTGTTCACTCTTTTCAAAGTAGCAGTTTTTCGGGTATTTTTTTTCTAAAAGCGCCTGTTTATCCTTGTTGTTAAATGCATTTATATCTTGATTAGGATATGGGGTGATTATATAATCATATTTTTTAACAATATCTGCATTAAATCTGGAAAGTATTAATTCATCAGCTTTTATATGTTTTTTGGCAGCAATAAATATTGCAAGCTGTGTTAGGGCATAATTGTTGTGAAATATTCCAACAGTTTTATATTCTTCAATATATGAAAACAATGTTCCATATATTTTGCAATCAGGTTTGTATCTTTTAAAAAAATCATAATTAAGACATCTAACATTATATGTAAATGTGTTAAAATTTCTTTCTTTTTTATACATATCTAAAAGGCTGTAAAATGGTCTGGCAGCCAAGTGCCCAGATGCAACAAGGAAATAAAACATTGCAAATATTATAACCAAAGTTTTATAGAAATTGTTCTTTTTGAAATAGGTAAATATTAATACCGGTGTGCTTATTACTACAAAAGTTGTAATAAATCTTATGCTATAAACCATATATCCTATTGCAAAACTTAATACAACAATGTTTATATAAAATAAAAGCCCTAATACAGGTATTATAATCTTATTTTCTTGTATATTTTTTCTGTATATTAATTTTGTGATTAATAATGCAATAGATAATAAAATTGCTGGTATGAGTGCTAAAATACCAGTTATCCCAAAGCCTATAAATTGTTCCGAGAGAGATGAGTTTAAAGATTCCATTCTCATAAGAACCCCTGTCTCCTGTGGTATATGCAAAATAGCAAATAGGGCACTTTGAACTTTATACATTAAAGGGGTTAAATATATTCCCCAAGTAAAACCTGAGAAATCTATAAGCTGGATATTATATGTTACAAAATTTGCTAAAAAACCTTTAAAACCGCCAAAAAATCCATGTCCGTTGATTGATATTTCAGAACCCAGCGGGTTTGAATAATCTATAAGGTTTAAAATATAGTTGTAGCTTGAAAATATTATAAAATTAATTATTAAAAAGCAAATAAATTTTATAAACTTTTTTATTCCCGCTGTTTTCTTCTTGAATATCAGGTAAATAAAATATGCTGCTAAAAGCGGCAATCCTGCCATAAATGCCGTACTTTTTACGCCAAGCGCTATTGCAAAAGAAAGGCTTGAAAAATATCCTTTTATTATATTGTCTTGTTTTACATAATCAATAAAAAATAGTACCGAATAAAAAAGTAAAACACCTGTCAATAAATCAGTCTGAGTGCTTGAAATTTGAGCAATTATACCGGCAAACGATGAAAATATGAAAATTGCCCATAATCGTTTTCTGTATGATATCTTAAATTTTTCTAAAAAGGTCCAAATGCCTGCTATTCCAAAAAAGTAACTTGAAAATTGTAAAAATCCAAAACCAAAATCTTTATTTGTAAGTGAAAAAATCCAAGTATAAATAAGTTCTGAATTAATCGGCATAACATGGTTTCTGATGTCTGCAGTATCAAAATGATGTATAAAACCTTTTTGTGCCCAAATAAGAGCTCTGTATGTGTGATAACTTAAAGCATCCGGTTCATTTACAGGTAAAAAAGCACATAAAATAAAACTTATTACTATTAAAAAAATAAATCCGGCACCTAAAATTGCAAGCCCCTTATCAAGTTTGAAGCAATTTAAAATCCTCTCTGCTCTGTTTTTCAGTTCTGTTACATCCGGCTTTAATACGGGTTTTTTATTTTTTAACCACAATATTAATGAAATTATAAAAAATATTAAATTTAATAAAATAATTCCAATCGGGCTTATTGCTTTAAAAAGAGACAACAACTCAATATTTAAAATAATGAGTCCTAAAAATATTATAAAAAAATACAAAAAGCACCCGGCAAATGCCGACAAAAAATATGAAGTTAAAATAGTTAGCAGCAAGGATAATATCATAAGGCAATTATAAGATTAAATATTAAGGTAATCAAGAACTATGCTATCGGGTAGTTTACATTTGTCCTTAAGATTTTTATTATAACTATTGTGCATATTCCACTCTCACTCGTAAACTGTTTAACCGATTTCCTTTCTGGAGGTCGGTTTTTTTTGTTATAATTTCATTAAGGGTAAACTTCTGCTTGCCTCCTCCGACACATGCTGGTTAAGAGATAAAATCGGAAAGGAGGTAATGAATGATTTTCAGTATTTCTGAAAAAGCGCTATTGCTTATCTTGTTGATAATCATAGCGCTTACAAAAATCATTAAATAGGGAGTTAAGAAAGGCTTGAAGAGATGCTGCTCTTTGAGCCTTTTCCCTATATCTATATTATAAACCTCATTAATGCTTTGTCAATCATATCATTACATCTCGCATCTTGCTTCTAATGCTTTTATGAGTGTTAATTCATCCGCATATTCTAATTCAGAGCCTAAAGGAATACCGAATGCTATTCTTGAAATCTTTATTCCAAAAGGTTTTAAAAGTTTATTAAGATACATGCTTGTAGCTTCCCCCTCAACAGAAGGGTTTAGAGCCAATATGACTTCTTTAATGTCATCTTTATGTACTCTTGTTAATAATTCTTTAATCCTGATATCATCAGGGCCGATGCCGTCAATTGGGGAGATTAACCCTTGCAGGACATGATAAAGCCCGTTGTATTCATTTGTTTTTTCTATAGCGATTAAATCTTTAGTCTCTCCGACTACACAAATAATTTCCCTGTTTCTTGCAGAATTTTGGCAAATTTCACAAGGATTTGAAGATGACATATTAAAACAAACATCACAATAATTTATAGTGGTTTTGGCTTCAATCATTGATTCTGCAAATTTTTCCACCTCATTTAACGGCATCTTTAAAAGATGCAGTGCAAGTCTTTGTGCTGTCTTTGGACCAATTGAAGGCAGTTTTTGAAAATATTCAATTAATTTTGCAAGCGGTTTTGTATATTCCAAACTTTTAAACTCCATTCAAAAATATGCCCAAGAAAAATTTTCCCGGGCATAAAATTTTATTTCTTAAAATAATCCTGGTATGCTTATTCCGCCGGTTGCCTGTTTCATTGATTTTTCCATTTCAGCTGCAGCTTTTTTTGTAGCATCCTTAATAGCTTCGGCTACTAAGTCTTCAAGCATTTCAATGGTTTCTTTGTCAACACTTTCAGGATTTTCTGAATTAATTGCTTCAGGTTTAATTTTAATTGATTTAAACTTAGACTGTCCGTCAAAAATTATTTCAATTGCTCCCCCTGCTGATTGTCCTGTTACTTCAATCTCTTTTAATGCTTCTTGCGCATCTTTTAATTTTTTTTGCATTTTTTGCGCCTGCTGCATCATTTGAATCATATTCATTATAATTTTCTCCCCATTGTCATTCTAAAAGTCATGTTATAATTACTTATTATATGCAAAGAAAAACTTATCTTCAATATTGTTTAAATAATAAAGGTAAAATTTCAAGGTGGATGTCAAATATGATGCCGCTTTCTTTTCATATTGCACCTTTTAGATGGTATAAATCCACCTCCCAATCTGATGCATATAAATATACGGGTCTTGTAATAGATGCACTTAATGCCTGGCAGAATGCTGCCGGTGGATGCATAGGTTTTAATGTAGTAAATGCTTTGATTGATTCCCACGTTAACCTTGAGTGGAAGCGTGTAGATAGAAAGTCATTAGGGCATTGTCAATTTCATTATGACCCAAACGGCAGATATTATTCAGCAGAAGTTAAAATAGGGCTGTCTGACGGTATTATTTGTAAAAAATATATGGATGAAGCTGAGGTTTATCATACTATCCTCCATGAAATCGGGCATGCCTTGGGTCTTGGGCACTCGCCTTATAAAGAAGATATTATGTACACTCCGCACCAATATGGTATTGTAAAACTTTCTCAAAGAGATGTTCAAACTCTTCGCTGGCTTTATAAATTTGATATAGGAAAATCTCCTTCTGAAATTCTTGCTCAGTATCCAAATTCAGGAGCTAAGGATTTAGATGAACTTATTATGATATTATCCGGCGAGAAATCGGAATTTCAAAAAGTAAAAGACGGGCTTTCGTCTCGCCCGGGTAAAGATTTAATTCAAGAAAGCCAAAATATAGGCGACTTAAAAATGTATTTATTACAGGTTCATAATAATTTTGTTATACGAAAACCCGCTCCGCCAAAGGAATAGCGGATATTCTTAATAATTCAACAATATTGTGCTTACCCTGTCAGTGTGAAACCTTCTGGCAATTCTTCTTCTATCATTTTTACAAAATCAGATGCTTGCACTCCAAGTGCCTCTGAAAGCTTAAATACAGTTGTTAATTGCGGGTCCTTAAGACCGCGCTCAAGGCTATTTAAAAGTGATGTTGAAATTTCATATTCCATAGATAAAATATATAAGCTTTTATTGCCTCTGAGCTTTTTTAGGATTTTTCCTGCAGCAGTGCGTATTAGTTTTTTCTTATCTTCTTGTTGCATTTTTTAAATAATAAGTTAAAATAAAATTATCACGTTCACGAACGTGAATGAAATAATTCACAAAGTTTGTGAATTAAGTATAGAGAAGCTGTTTATCGAAATTGGAGCTATTTTAAATGAAAATTGTTTATCTAAAGCCTTTTAAAAGGTTACGTTCTTTTGCTGTACAAAAATTACAGTTTATATCTAAGGTGAAAAATCAAGGTCGCAGAGTGCAATTTATTGTATCGACATTGAAATTAGGATTAAGAAAATCCTTTGCCTTCTCCCTTGTTGAAATGCTTATGGCATTATTGGTAGCATCGCTGCTTTTAGCAGCGCTTGCCCCTGTAATGACAAAGAGGATGACAGATAATGAAGTAAAAATAATATCAGAAGCAGCTAATTATGATAAAGATAGCGTAATAACTATTTTTACAGATGCATCTGAACAAAAAGAATTTAATATACCAACAGATGCAAGCAGAATAACATTAACAGCAGTAGGTGCAGGCGGTGCAGGCGGTAATGCATTATACGGTAATAAAGAATTTACAACAAGCGGAACATTTACCATACCAAACGATGTTAACAAGATAAGAGTATTTATGGTAGGTGCGGGAGGAGGCGGAGCTTCCGGAGGTATGGGAAATGGTATGGCATACGCTAATGTCCCTGCAATAGGAGCTGTTGAAACAACACTTACAAATGCCGGTACATATACACTTTCAGATGTTGTTACCATTCCAAATACATATACAGCACCTGTTCTAAATTCTTATTGTGATAAATTCAGTGCATTAAAAAAATGGGTAATGAAATCAAATACCTCAACACAAATAAATCCTGGAGCCAAAATTTCAAAAATTGATGGCAGTGCAATTGTCACATTTAATAAATTTACTGCATGCGGCGGAGGCGGAGGCGGGGGATATACTTCAGGCGGTATTGGTGCAAGCGGAGGAGGTTCTGGCGGATATGTAACAAATCAAACATTAGCCGCATCTGCTGCTGCCTCTGGTATTAAATTTATAGTAGGTGCTGGTGGTAGTGGTGCGTTGCAAGCAAGCTATGGTCAGGGAGGTCCCGGCGGTGGCACGGGAGGTGCAGAAGGCGGAGGCAGGGGTGTACCTCAAGGTGGTCAGAATGGGACTAACGGTTCTGGCGGTCGCGGAGGTTATAGAACATACTCTGATATGTCAGGGGCACATGGGTTTTCGGGTTTTGGCGGCGGAGGTGGTGGCGGAACTGCAATATTATCTGACACAAGTGCAATTGCAGAAATTGGCGGCGGAGGTGGCGGTGCTGGTGGAACATGGGGTAGAAGTGATGGAACCATTTCTTCCAGCTTTATTTCTGGTGCTGGCGGCGGAGGCGGTGGACGTGGTGCTGGCGGCGGAGGCGGTTCATTAAGACTGCAAATGGTGAACGTTGGGTGTCAGGGACGTTCCGGTACAACAGGCGGTAATAATGGTAGTAGGGGTCTATGTGGTTTTGCACCCGATGATGGTGGTAGATATCCTGAACAGCAAGGCGGTGCAGGGTATGATGGTGGTGGCGGAGGCGGTGGAGGGGCATATTTAGATACCCCCTCTACAGAAGGGAGAACATGTACTGTGGCTAATGGGTCTACGACATCAAGCGGTGCTGGTGGAGGTGGCGGTGGATTTACCTCACGAACCTATCCTGATGTTAGCCACGCATTTGGCGGTGGAGGGGGCGGGGGAAAAGGCGGACGCGGGGGAACCGGCGGTCCAGGCGGAGGTATTGGTGGCTCAATATCTACCATCTTTGGAAGCAGTAACTGCAATGGAGGCGATTCTGGAGTTGACGGTAAACCCGGTGCTATGCGTGTATGGTATTCTATTGCAGGTGTTACCAACGGTCTTCAGTGTGCATATTCTACCCAATCAAATGGCGGAGGCGGAGGTGGTGCAGGTCAAGTATGGATGGGTGAAATTAATGTAACGCCGGGGCAGACTATTACATTAAACATAGGACAAGGCGGTGCTGCTCAAAATATCGGCGGAGAAAACGGAAACGACGGTACACCAACAAGTATTGTTGTTAATGGTAATACATATTCTGTATCAGGCGGAAAAGGCGGAAAGTTTGAAAACGATAATACATATATAGCTAATTCAGGAGGTCTTGGCGGCGGAATAAAAACCACTAATTATAGTTCTTCTGCTATATATAAAGATTGGCTTAAATTAAATGAAAAAGGAATAACTCTAACAGGAGGAAATAACGGCGGACAAGGATATCTAAAAACAGACAGTGAAAGCAGTGCAGGCGGAAATGGCGGAAGTGCATTAAAAATGGATGGTACTTATGCTGCAGGCGGTGTTGGCGGAGCTGCAGTTACCGGTGGTGCTAATTCAACAAATTATGGTACAGGCGGAGGCGGAGGAGGAGCAGGTACTGATGGAACATTTGGAAACGGAGGCAGAGGTGCTAACGGATATATATACATTGAATGGGGTGGAACAAACGGAGGCGGAGGAACAAATGGTGAAATTGTTCAAAGAATACTTACCAACTTTGATATGAATGATAGAAAGATGTTAATAAATATTGGAAAAGGCGGAAGTAATTCATCAGGTGATGGTAATGGAGGCAATACAACAATTTCTGTTAAATCCGGAGGAAAAAACGTTGTTGTTACAGCAAGAGGAGGTATTAAAGGAAACATTGGCACATCTGACGCCAATACCCATGGAGCAGAAATGATATTTCCATCTGACTACAATAACCTATACAAGGACTTTGTTCAAAACAATCTGAATATTATTAACGGACAAAAAGGAATAAATGATTATGGCGGTATGGGCGGATATCTGGCTTGTATATATTATTCAAAGGACAAAGACGGTAACAGAGTATGCAATACATCTGTTGATTCCAATGATGGAGTTGAAGAAACAGCAGGACCAACAAGACCCGGATGCGGAGGAAGCGCTATACCATCTCCGCTATATGAAGCCATCTGTAATGCTAAATCAACATCGGTATCTGCTGATGGAGGTAATGGAACCTTTGGCGGCGGAGGCGGCGGCGGAGCAGTATTAAACAGAATGGGAGGCAAAGGAGGCAATGGCGGCAATGGCTTTGTAATTCTTGAATACAAGAGTGTACAATAGATGATTTAAACAATAACTTTACGATAAATAAACAACTTTTTAGGGGCGCGTTTGTAACCTTTGCGCCTCTTTTCTTTACTATTCCTTATTAACACTATTTTGCAATGATGTTTTTTGTGACTAATGTTACAAATGAGGTTGGAATTATATTTAGGAGGCAAAATGCAAGAACAAACAACACAAAAAAACCTTATAAAAAGGGTTGAAATCTTAGGAGAGGCGGCGCAAACTGCACTTGAAGCAATTTTAGAAATTCAGGCAGAACAAAAACTTCTCACCTATCTTCTTTTAGAAAAGGAGCCAGCAGATGAAAATTAGAGCCGGATTTTTAAACTGATGGCTAATTGGGGCTTTATATTTTAAGCCCCTTATTCTTCATTCAGGCTCAAAACTGCCATAAATGCTTCCTGCGGAATATCTACCCTTCCAACAGATTTCATGCGCTTTTTACCTTTTTTCTGTTTTTCCAAAAGCTTGCGTTTGCGGGAAATATCGCCGCCATAGCATTTATCAAGTACATTTTTCCTTAATGCTTTAATGGTTGTTCTTGCTATAACGCGTCCGCCGACCGCTGCTTGAATTGCAACTTCAAACATCTGTCTTGGAATAATATCTTTCAATTTGGCTGTGAGGTTTTGCCCGATTCTATATGCTGAATCCTTGTGGCATATAACAGAAAGGGCATCCACAACTTCTCCTGAGAGTAGAATATCCATTTTAACAAGGCTTGAACGTTTATAGCTGTGAAAATCATAGTCCATGCTGGCATAACCCTTAGAGCGGGATTTTAATTGGTCATAAAAATCCGTGATAACTTCGCTTAAAGGTATGTGATATTCAAGATTTACACGCGTTTTATCCAGATATTGCATATTTATAAAATCACCGCGTTTACTTTGGCATAATTCCATAAGGGAACCCACGAAGTCTTTAGGGGTAAAAATATTTACACGAACATAAGGTTCTTCAATATAATCGCGATATTGCGGGTCCGGCAGGTTGGCAGGGTTATCAATCTCAACCACTTCGCCATCTGTTTTATAAACTTTGTATATAACGGAAGGTGCTGTCGTAATTAGGGAAAGGTCATACTCGCGTTCCAGCCGCTCTTGTGCAATTTCCATATGAAGCATCCCAAGGAAACCGCACCTGAAACCAAAACCAAGAGCCGATGATGTTTCAGGCTCAAATGTTATGGAACTATCATTTAATTTTAATTTTTCCAATGCCTCTTTTAAGTCATGGTACTGGTCATTATCAACGGGATAAAGTCCTGAAAATACCATTGGTTTGGCTTCTTTATATCCTTCTAATGGTTTTGATGCCGGAAGTTCAGCGTTTGTAATGGTATCGCCTACAAATCTTGTTATTTCTTTAATAGAACCTGCAAAGTAGCCCACTTCCCCGGTTTTTAACTCATTTACCTGTACTCTGTTTGGGTTTAAATATCCAAGCTCAACAACTTCAAACTTTTTGCCCGTTGCCATAAACTGAACCGTATCGCCCATTTTAATTGAGCCGTCCATAACTTTAAAAAAGCATAGAGTGCCAAGATATTGGTCATAGGCGCTGTCAAAAACAAGTGCTCTTAATGGCTTGTCGGATGTATCATCCGGTGCAGGGATATATTCTACAACGGCCTCAAGCACTTCTTCAATACCAATTCCCTCTTTTGCACTTACAGGAATTGCCATAGAGGCATCAATTCCAAGCACCTCTTCGATTTCATTTTTAACGCGTTCAACATCAGCAGACGGCAGGTCGATTTTATTAATGACGGGAATAATTTCAAGGTTTTGTTCAATCGCAAGATAAACATTTGCAAGGGTTTGCGCTTCAACCCCCTGTGTTGCATCTACTATTAAAAGTGCCCCTTCACAGGCTGCAAGCGACCTTGAAACCTCGTAAGAAAAATCTACATGCCCAGGGGTGTCAATCAAGTTTAAAATATATTCTTTACCATCTTTTGCTTTGTACTGCATTTTCGCAGCGTTTAGTTTAATTGTAATTCCGCGCTCGCGCTCAATATCCATAGTATCTAAAAGCTGGTCTTGCATTTCTCTTTGAGAGATTGTTCCTGTTTTTTCAAGAAGCCTGTCTGCAAGCGTCGATTTACCATGGTCAATATGTGCAATTATGCTGAAATTTCTTATGTTTTCTATTTTTTTCATAGGAAAATTATATTATAAAAAAATAAAATTTAAAAAATGAAAAACGAACGGTTTTTCTATTTTTCTCATAAGAAGATTATATTATAAAAAAATATAAAAATAAAATTGCACAAAAATGCATTAAAGGATTTTACCCCGAATCGGGGTTTAGTATATTTTTATAGAAAACAGATTTAATAATCTACATCGTGTCTGTGAAGTAAATTAACCTGGTTGTAGCCTTTTTGCCTTGCAATGTCGTTAAATTGCTTTATTGCTCCGCAGCTGTTTAAGCGGGCTCCGGCTAAAAAATAGCTGGCTTCTGCTTTTTGAAGACTTTTGTATTCTTTATCTTCACTAACTTCTATTGTGCTTTGAGTTTCGTAATTATCCAAAATATCTGCTGCACCGCTGCCGTATGGATTTACTGCCCTTGCCTCAATAAAGTTTGTTCTTTCAATCTGTAAGTTTGCCATCTTTACTATTTTACTCTTAATATCTCCTACATATATATTAAGTATATACTTTTATAAAAATTGCTTGCAAAAGACACTTTGTAAAGAAATATTAAAAAACTCCACCAAATTTGGTGGAGATATAAATTTATATACAGCTCATTATCTATTCTCTGCCGTATGTTGCACTTATTGTTGCACTTGCAAGGGCGTGTTTTTTAACTTGTCTTTCAATAGAATCAGGTGCACTGCCCGGTGTTGGTAAAAGTGCAGCTGATTCAAGCGCATAAATTGTAAAATTATAACGGTGAACACCATGTCCTTTTGGCGGGCAGGCGCCCCCATAGGTAACAGAGCCAAAATCATTTTTTGCCTGAAGCATAGGGTGGTTTATTTGCTGCCCTTCTTTTAATTCCGTTATATTTGCAGGAATATTTAAAACAATCCAATGGTACCATCCTGTTGGGCGCGGTGCATCCGGGTCATGCACAATTAATGCAAAGCTTTTAGTGCCTTTTGGTGCTCCTTGCCATTTTAAATGCGGGGATTTATTTCCGCCTGTACATCCAAAGTGACTGTGTATTAAGGAATTAGGCATTGTATCATTATTTGAAAAATTATTTGATGTAATAATAAAGCTTTCAGCGTTTGAATTTTGCATAAAGAACACTCCTAAAATACTAATTATTGCTATTAAAAATAAATTTCTTAAAATATTCATTAAAATTTCCCTTAGACATATATATAGTTAATTTTTATTGTAAAAAAGCACACAAGTGCAAGAATAATACAGAAAATAAATCCCAGATTTCTTGCTATGTAAAATCTGTACATAAAGTATTCAATATCTGCCTTTTGAATGATATCCCAATTTTCCATTGGTCCAAGGTACCATTTTGGGATGAACTTTAAATTTTTCATATTATTATAATCGTTTAATGAAATTATTAATTTAATTGAAAGCGGTGCTGTAAGAAGAATGCTGAGTAAAATCCAATACGGGAATTGCTTGCTTAAAGCAAGGTATATAATTATTAAATAAGCAATTAAAATTTCTCCGGCAAGTAAAATAAGAGCACCTTTTTTAGAACCGGTTAATGTACTCAAAGTTCTTTTTCCTGCCTTTTTATCGTAATCATAATCCATAATATTATGTGTGCTGAGTAAAACTACAATAATAAGCCCAACCGCAATTGACATAATAAAAAGTTTATGGAGATAAAGCCCGGTAAGCGCTGTATAAGTTCCCATGATAAGTAATGGACCAAATATGGTTCCGACAATTGTTTCGCTTAAATAAAATCTTGATGATATTGGGTACAAAAGACATAAAATACCGGAAACAACTGCATAAAAAGGAATTATCCAGCCATAAAGAAAGGTAAAATAAATCCCTGATAAAATTCCAAATCCAAATAATATTCCAAGAATTACTTTAACGTCTTTAAGTGAATATGTGCCGTCTATTATAAGCCCTGCTTTATTTCTGACTTTGTCTTCAAATTTTATTTCAGATAATGGAGTTCCGTTTTTTATTTGTTTTTTTACATCAATATAGTCATCCAGTAAATTTACACCTAAATGCACACACATTATAGCTATAAAGGATAAAAATGTTGTAAACAGCTTAAGTTTTATATCAGAATAAAAGTGTGCCGACACTGATGCTGCAGCAGCTGCAACAAACCACGGAGCAGCAGAAGTCAAAAGAGTATAGCCCCTTGTAAGTTCTATAAACTGCAGTTTTAAAGTTTGAAAACTATTTAGAAATTCTTTTAATTTCATTGTTTTTATTCCTATTTGATGTAAATTATTGTATCATTTTTTAAATATTTTTAAAACATTTGCTATTTAAAGTTTAAAATTAATGATTTTTTAATTAAAGATTCAACATATTAGAAGTTTTACAAAACTTAATACGAAGTGCTAAAAAACTAATAAAATTAGATGTTTGGAACATATTGTCATATTGTAATGAAATCAATATTTAAAAAAACAATCAATAAAAATGATTAAAAAATACGTGAAAATCCAAATTATACTCTTGCTTTTGAATATTTAGTATGTATGATTAAACTTATCAAATAAAATAAAGGATTAAAATGTCAAAAGATGTAATTGAATTTGAAGGCACAATTTTAGAAGCTATGCCTAATGCAATGTTTAGAGTAGAGCTTGAAAACGGTCATGAAATTCTTGCACATATCTCAGGTAAAATCAGAAAAAACTTTATAAGAATCCTTCCCGGAGATAAAGTAAAAGTAGAAATGACACCATATGATTTAACCCGCGGCAGAATTACATACAGATTAAAATAATAAAGTAAAAAGGAAAAAATAAATGAAAGTCAGAGCATCAGTAAAACCAATTTGCAAAGATTGCAAGGTAATTAAAAGAAGGGGAAGAGTTACAGTAGTATGTAAGAAATACCCTAAACACAAACAAAGACAAGGATAACGCAAGCCGGATGTGCAAAGGTAATTTATCTAACCTTAAAGCACAATTGCGAGCGCTTTATAAAGAACTTAATCAAAGGAGAATAAAATAAATGGCAAGATTGTCTGGGGTTGATTTACCCCGTAACAAAAGAATGATTATCGCATTGACCTATATTTATGGTATCGGTCCAACCAGAAGTAAAAAAATCCTAGAAGCTGCTGGAGTTTCAGAAGATTTAAGAACTGATGATTTAACCGATGATGATATTAAAAAACTTAGAACGGAAATCTCTCATTATACAGTTGAGGGTGACCTTAAAAGGGAAGAATCTTTAAATATTAAAAGATTATCTGAAATTGGCTCATACAGAGGTCAAAGACACAGAAGAAAATTACCGGTTAGAGGTCAGAGAACTAAAACCAATGCAAGAACCAGACGCGGCAAAAAAACCGGACCTGTTGCTAAAAAGAAATAAAACAACTTAAGGCTTGCAAATAGTCTTTGATTTTGCAAGCTGCTGAAAATGCTCCTGAAACGGGGTAAAATACATTAAATTATCTTAAAAATAATAAAAGGAAGAAAATATAATGGCTAAACCAACTAAAACTAAAAAGAAAGAAAGAAAGAATGTATTACAAGGTGTTGTACATATTCAATCCACCTTCAACAATACAATTGTAACTTCAACAGATACACAAGGTAATGCTGTTGCTTGGGCTTCTGCAGGTGCTTGCGGTTTTAAAGGTGCAAGAAAAGGTACACCGTTTGCTGCTCAATCTGCTGCGGAATTGGTTGCTAAAAAATCAGTAGACCAAGGCATGAAAAAAGTTGAAGTATATATTAAAGGTCCTGGGTCTGGACGTGAAACTGCTATAAGAGCAATTCAGGCTGCAGGTTTAGAAATTACATTAATTAAGGACGTAACACCTATTCCTCACAATGGCTGCCGTCCGCCTAAAAAACGTAGAGTATAGTAAACTCTATGATTCTGTACAAGTAATCACAAAAATAATAAAAGGAGCTAAAAATTGGCTAAATATAATGGACCAACAAATAAACTATTTAGAAACTATGGTGTTAAGGATTTATCAAACAGAAAATTAACATCTTCTATGGAGCAAAATGCATCTGGTCAACATGGCGCTCTTAGAAAAAAACCATCTGATTATGCATTACAATTAAAAGAAAAACAAAAAATCCGTTTAACATATTTAGTTAGCGAAAAACAATTTGCTAAATATTACGAAAAAGCATCAAGAAAAACCGGTGTAACCGGTACTGTGATGCTTCAAACATTGGAAAGCCGTCTTGATAACGTGTTATTCAGAGCAGGTTTTGCAATTACAAGACGTCAGGCAAGACAAATTGTAAACCACGGTCACTGTCTTGTTAATGATAAAAAGGTAGATATCCCGTCATATCTTTTAAAAGAGGGTGATGTAGTTACTGTAAAAGAAGCAAGCAAAAAATACATTAAAACCGTTATCGAATCAATTGATATGGCTTTAAATTATGCTTGGATTACTGTTGATAGTAATGAATGCAAAATTACATTTGACAGAGTGCCCAACAGAGAAGAAATGGATCCGGAGTTTAAAGAACAGCTCGTTATTGAGTATTACTCAAAATAGTAATTAGGAGAAATTAACAGTATGGAACTTAAAATTAAAAATGTAAATACAACCACAAGCTCTGATGGTTCTCAATACGGTAAATTCGTTATTGAACCATTGGAAAGAGGCTTTGGTGCTACAATTGGTAACTCTTTAAGAAGAGTTTTATTATCCAGTCTTGAAGGTGCTGCAGTAACAAGCGTTAGAATTGAAGGCATAACTCACGAATATACATCTATTCCTGGTATTGTTGAAGATGTTATTGATATTATGTTAAATCTTAAAGGTTTAGTTGTAAAAACTGAAACTGATGAAATTCAACATTTGAGAATAGATGCTACAAAACCCGGACCGGTTTTAGCTTCTGATATTCAATTACCTTCAGGTGTTAAAATTGTTAACCCGGACTGCGTTATTTGTACAATTGCAGAAGGTGGTTCATTCCACGCTGATATCGTTGTTGAAGTTGGTAAAGGATATGTTGCTGTTGATGCACTTAAAGACCAAAAAAACGGGCTTCCTATCGATATGCTTCCTATTGATGCAGCATTTATGCCTATTAAAAGAGTATCTTATCTAGTTGAACCTGCTCGTGTAGGTGAAGTTATTGACTATGATAAATTGACTCTTGAAATTTGGTCAAATGGTTCAGTTGATGTTAACCAAGCTTTAAGCAAGGCTGCCAGTCTTTTAATTGACCATTTTAGACAAATTACCGGAATTACAGGTCAGCCTGTTGGTGCTGCCTCTTTTGAAGAAGAAGCGGTTGTGGAAGATGAAACAGAACAAACACCTGCTTTCACTATTGAAGACCTTGAGCTTTCAGTTAGAGCATATAACTGCTTAAAGAGAGCAAGCATTAATTCAATGGCTGAACTTTTGAAAAAATCAGAACATGATTTATTAAATATCAAGAACTTCGGTAAAAAATCTTCTGATGAAGTAATTGAAAAGCTGCACGAATTAGGGTTGGACCTTCAACCAAATCCTGAAGGTGTAGATGATATGGAACTTATATAATAGAACTAATATAAAAATAATAAAGGAACAAATAAAATGAGACACCAGTGTAAAAAACATCATTTAGGGAAGGCAGCAGATCAAAGAACCGCACTATTAAGGTCTTTAGCTACCGAACTATTCCTTCATGGTGAAATCGAAACAACAATGGCAAGAGCAAAAGCTCTTAAGCCTTTCGCTGAAAGTATCATTAGCTTTGCTAAAAAAGGTGATTTAGCATCTAGAAGACAAGCTGCTAAACATGTTTTTGATAAAGAAACAGATAAATATATTAATCTTGAAACCGGCGAATTGTATGATGCTCTTCCTGAAGGTGCAAAACACCCGAAACAAACTGTTTTAAGACAATTATTCACAGTTATCGGTAAGAAATATGCTACAAGAAACGGTGGTTATACAAGAATTTTCAGACTAACTCCAAGAAGGGGCGATGCTTCTGAAATGGCTTTGATTCAATTAACATAATGAATCGATATTTAATAAGCTTTGAGTACGACGGAAGAGATTTTTACGGTTCTCAAAGCCAGCCTGATAAAAGAACTGTTCAGGATGAATTAAATAAAGCAATTCGTACTTTGACAAAAGAAAATACTAAAATCATAATGGCAGGAAGACTCGACAGGGGTGTGAATGCAAGATGCCATACGGCACATTTTGATGCAAAACACAAAATAGAAACGCCGCAAGATGAATTTAGATTTTTAAATTCATTGAATGCAATCTTGCCTCCCGATATTTCAGTCTTTAAGATTGAAATTAAAAATAAAGATTTCCATGCTCAAAAAAATGCTGCATTCAGGCATTACAGGTATATTATAAGAAACTCTTTTATTAAACCGGTATTTGATAAAAACGTTCTTTTTATAAGAAAACCTTTGAATGTTCAATTAATGAATGAAGCAATTCAAAACCTTATAGGTAAGTATGATTTTAGTGCTTTTAAGTCTGTCTCAGATAACCCTTCTACGGTTTGTGAAATCTATTTTGCAAATGTTGTTGAAAAACCGCTTGAAAATGGTATGGGAAAATATCTTGAGATAAATATTATAGGGAACAGGTTTCTCTACAATATGGTAAGAGCAATAGTTGGAACTCTTTTAATGATTGAAAAGGACGATATGCCACCTTCAAGAATGAAAGAGATTTTAGATTCTAAAAACAGAGCTCTTGCAGGACACAATGTTGAACCATATGGTTTGACATTAATAAAAACAGGGTATGACAGCCCTGAAAATTACATAAAAACAATTAATTAATGGAAAGGCAAATAAATGAAGACATTTAGCGCAAAACCGCTTGAAGTTGAAAGAAAATGGCATTTAATTGATGCCGAAGGTGTTCCTTTGGGCAGATTGGCCGTTATCGCTGCAAATCTTCTAAGAGGTAAGCATAAACCACAATACACGCCAAACGTTGATACTGGCGATTTTGTTATTGTTATAAATGCCGAAAAGGTTATTGTAACAGGTAAAAAAGAAACAGATAAAATGTATTATCACCATACAGGATTCCCAGGTGGCTTTAGAAGTGCAAGCTTTAAAGAATTAATAGAAAAAGATGCAAGACTTCCTATTGAAAAAGCTGTTAAGGGTATGCTTCCGCATAATACTTTGGGTTCAGAACAATTTACTAAATTAAAAGTTTATGCCGGAGCTGAGCATCCGCATGAAGCCCAAAAACCTGTAAAATATGAAATCAGCAAAGGAGAAGATAAGTAATGGCAGCTGAAAATAAGAATGTAATCGTTAAAACAGGCAGAAGAAAATGCTCTATTGCAGTTGCAAAAGTTTCTTCCGGAAAAGGCAGAGTTTTTGTAAATGGTAAGACATTAAGAGGATATTTTGGAAATCGTCCTTCTTTAGAAATGACAATTTTTAGACCTCTTGTTTTGACTGATAACCAAGATAAACTTGATATTAATGTTAAAGCATTAGGCGGCGGCGTTTCAGCTCAAGCCGATGCCATTAAGCATGCAATTTCACGCGCTCTGCTTGCAATGAATGAAGAGTATAAACCTGTTTTAAAACAAGAAGGTTTATTAACCCGCGATGCAAGAATCAAAGAACGTAAAAAATATGGTAGAAAAAGAGCAAGAAAAAGATTCCAATTCTCAAAAAGATAATTTTTCAAAGCTCTTGCAGGAATTTTCAAACCTGCGATATCAATACAAATTTCAAAACCCGCTTATTTTTAAAGCGGGTTTTTTATTATATTAAATTAAAAAATTAAAATTAAGAAAATCTACTTAAAATAATATCGGCAATTCTTTTTGAAGCAAGCCCGTCTCCATATGGGTTTACAGCCATTTTCATTGAATTATAAAAATTATCATCATCCAAAAGCTGTCCCACGGTGGATGTAATTTTTTCCCTATTTGTACCAACGAGTTTAACGCAGCCGCTATGAACCGCTTCCGGTCTTTCAGTTTCATCTCTTAAGACAAGTACCGGAACACCAAGAGATGGCGCTTCTTCTTGCACGCCGCCTGAATCAGTTAAAATGATATGCGCTTTTTTCATCAAGGCGCAAAACGGAGCATAATCCAGCGGCTCAATAAGTTTTACCCTCTCAACACCGTCAAGCTTTTTAAACACTATATCTCTAACATTTGGATTCAAGTGAACAGGATATACAATTTCTATATCTTTATGTGCTTTAATGATATCTAAAACTGCATCACAAATGTTTTCTAACGGTTTGCCAAAATTCTCTCTTCTATGGGAGGTTAAAAGTATAGTTTTTAAATCTTCTCTAAGCCCTAAATATGAAAGGTCAAAATCTTTTTTCACCGTATACAAAAGGGCATCAATTACGGTATTTCCTGTTTTGTATATTCTTCTGCCATCTTGGTATGAATTGTCCATACCTGCATTTAAAATACCTTCTTTGATTCCTGAATTTAAAAGATTTTCAATAGAACCCTCTGTTGGTGCAAAATGCAAATCAGAAACTGCATCCGCTAAAACCCTGTTAATTTCCTCAGGAAATGGGTAACCCTTATTAAATGTGCGAAGCCCCGCCTCAACATGTCCTATCGGCACCCTTGCATAAAATGCACTTAAGGCGCTTGCAAAAGCAGTTGTCGTATCACCATGCACAAGCACTATGTCAGGCTTTACTTCTTCAAATATATTTTTTGTTTCCATTAAGATTTCAGAAGTTAAACTCCACAGATTTTGATTTGGCTTCATTAAATTTAAATCATAATCAGGGATGATTTCAAATAAATCCAAAACCTGGTCAAGCATTTGCCTGTGCTGCGCTGTTACAATTACAACAGGCTCAAATTCTGCCCTTTTCTTAAGTTCCAAGACAAGGGGTGCCATTTTAATGGCTTCAGGTCTGGTACCAAATATAACGGCAGTTCTAATTTTCTTATCCATAAAAAGGATTGTATACAAATAATTGGAAAAATACAAGGCTGATTTTCAAAATTTCTAATAATGGTACAAATTCCACTATTTTAAATTATTAATTTATGTAAAATTTTTTTCCAAACGTGCATATCTCCAATTTATATATACTTTTTATATATAAAAGATAGCAATAAATATTCGGAGTTTAGATATGGTTAGTTTAATTTCATCCATTAAGGCAAACATAGTTAACAATTATAAAAATGCAGAACCTTTAAAAACTGCATCAAAAGCTAATGAAGCAAATCTGTTTGGTTTAAAAAATAGTGAAGAAAATGCTCTTTTTGAACTAAACTTTGATGAAACCATTACCCCTCAGGCGCCTAAATATAAAGCTGGAAATTATGGTAATTTTACAAAGCATGCAGGTAATGGCAAGTTTGATGCTGATGCAATACAGGGGCAAATTGGTGACTGCGGCTTGCTATCTACCTTGCGCGCATTAAGAAACTCTGAAGGCGGTCAAAAAGCTGTTGGTGAAATAATGAGCTATTCTGCAGATACCGGCGAATGGAGTTTTAATTTTAAAACCAAAGATTTTGATGGTACAAATCCTATTGTTGTAACTCAAGCTGAAATTGACCAGGCTATAGCTGAAAAAAGAGTAAGTAAGGGCGATGATGATATTACGGCAATGGAACTTGCGGTAGAAAAGTATTTACAGCAAATTGGCGATAATGGCACACAGGATAATACGGTAAAACAAATATTTGATATACAAAATAAGAGTAGAAATGCAAGAATTGCAGCCGGTGCTGAAGATAAGGGCTATTTAGATGGTATATCACCCTATATCGGCTATATATTTACAGGAAGTATTCCAAAACCATTGCATACCTATGATTCAAATCAGCAGCTTGCTGCAGAAGCTCTTGAAAGCTTTGATAAATCTACAGATATGTTGATTTTTTCTCAAATACAATCAGGCGATGTAGCGAGTGGAGGAGATAACCCCTTCCTTATGCTGGGTGATGACCAGATTCTTGGTAATCATGCCTATACGGTTTGTGATGTTGAAGGCGATAATGTAATTCTTAGAGAATCAAATAACCCTTCTGAAACAATAACCGTAACTAAAGAAGAACTTCTAAACTGTGAGGGTAAAAACTCATTGTATGTATATTCTGCTAAATAAAAATTGATTTTTTAATAATTCTAAAACGCACACTGATATTAAGTGTGCGTTCTTTATTTTTAATATGCACTTATTTGTCATGACCTGTGTGTTTGTTGTAAAATGTTATTATTAGCCTAGTATTACGGGGAGAATTTAGTTTTGAGTCAAACAAATTTATTTGAGCATGGAAAAATTGTTCCAATTAATATAAGAGATGAGATGAAACGCTCATATATTGATTATGCAATGAGTGTTATTGTAGGGCGTGCGCTTCCGGATGTTCGTGACGGACTAAAGCCTGTACACAGACGTATTTTATTTGCGATGAATGAACTTGGAATGACACCGGATAAACCATTTAAAAAATGTGCAAGAATCGTCGGTGAAGTTCTCGGTAAATACCATCCGCATGGTGATACCGCCGTGTATGAAGCACTTGTGCGTATGGCGCAGGATTTTTCAACAAGATATTTAACTGTTGACGGTCATGGAAACTTTGGTTCTGTTGATGGCGACGGTGCTGCTGCGATGAGGTACACTGAAGCCAGAATGCATAAAATTACAACTTCCATGCTGGCTGATATTGATTGCGAAACGGTTGAATTTACACCAAACTTTGACGGCTCATTAGTTGAACCTGCAGTGCTGCCGGTTCGTCTTCCAATGCTTTTATTAAATGGTGTTTCAGGTATTGCTGTTGGTATGGCAACAAATATTCCGCCACACAATTTAAATGAAATTGTTGACGGCACAATAGCTTTAATTGATAACCCGGATATTACAATTGACGGGCTTATGGAATACATTAAAGGACCGGATTTTCCGACTGCTGCAACAATTATTGGAACTTCTGAAATTAAGAAAGCCTATGAAACAGGCAGAGGTTCAATCAAAATGTCGGCAGTTTCAACCATTGAAGAAATTCAAGGAGGAGGCGGACGTCAGGCAAGAACGGCAATTATTGTTACAGAAATACCTTATCAGGTAAATAAAGCTGCTTTGATTGAAAAAATTGCAGAACTTGTAAAAGATGGCAAAATTACCGGCATTTCAGACTTAAGAGATGAATCTGACAGAGACGGTATGCGTATCGTTATAGAATTAAAACGTGATGCAAAGCCGGATGTTGTAAGAAATAATCTGTATAAGCAAACTGCTTTATTGAGTTCATTTGGTGTGAATATGGTGGCTCTTGTGGGTCAGCAGCCAAGGCTTTTAAATCTTTATGAAGTATTGAATGAATTTGTAGAACACAGAGTAGAAGTTATTACAAGAAGAACCTTGTACTTCTTAAAGAAAGCAAAAGCAAGAGCTCATATTTTAGAAGGTTTAATGATAGCCTTAAATGCTCTTGATGAAGTAATTGAGCTTATTAAAAAATCTAAAAATACAGAAGAAGCTCGCGAAGGCTTGATTAACCGCTTTGGGCTTGACTTAGACCAGGCAAATGCAATCTTGGAAATGCAATTAAGAAGATTGACTGGTTTAGAACAAGATAAAATCAGAGCCGAATATGATGAATTAATGAAGAAAATTGCTGAATATGAAGCAATTTTGGCTGACAGACAAAAGATTTTAAACCTAATAAAACAAGAACTTTTGGAAGATAAAGAAAAATATGGCGATGATAGAAAAACCCAAATACTGCCGGAGCAAGGGGAATTAAATATTGAAGATTTGACTCCAAATACTGCAATGGCTGTATTTATTACACGCCAAGGGTATATCAAAAGAATTTCTCTTGATACTTTTGAAAGACAAAATCGTGCTACCCGCGGTAAGGGCGGCATGAAAACCAAAGAAGATGATGATGTTGACCACTTCTTTACTGCTATGATGCATGATAAAGTGCTCTTCTTCTCTTCAAAAGGCGTAGTATACAGCTTAAATGTTTATGACTTCCCTGAAGGTTCAAGACAATCTAAGGGCTTGCCAATTATTAATGTTCTTCCTATTGAACAAAATGAAACAATAACAGCTGTTGTTCCTGTAAGCACTTTTGATGCTAAAACCAACTTAATAATGCTTACAAAAGGAGGCTATATTAAGCGTATCAGCCTTGATAATTTTGCAAGCATCAGAAGAAACGGTATTATTGCTATAGGATTAGAAGAAAACGACACTCTAAGCTGGGTAAAACTTGCTCAGGATAACGATGAAATAATAATTGGTACAAGCTGCGGTATGGCAATTAGGTTTGCAATCTCTGATTTAAGACCTTTAGGACGTTCAGCACGCGGTGTAAACTCAATGAAGTTAAGGGCAGGTGATACTATAGTGGGCTGTGATGTTGTTCCAAGAGATTATGATGCGGATTTACTTGTTATGACAAGTGATGGCTTTGGCAAACGCTCTAAGTTATCTGAATTTAGACCGCAAAACAGAGGCGGTTTGGGGCTTATAGCTACTAAATTTAAAACTTCATCTTCAAGACTTGTTGCACTAACCATTGTTGAAGAAAAAGATGAAATTATGGTAGTAAGCGCAAACGGTGTAGTAACCCGCGTTAGCGCCTCATCAATTTCAAGACAGGGGCGTCCTGCAACCGGTGTTAAAGTTCAAAACTTGGGTGAAAACGATTATGTTGTTTCAGTGAATAAAATCGTGGAACCTGATGAGGATGACAGCGTAAAAAAAGCCGCGCTTGAAAATGAGATTAAAGAAGCTTCCGAGAATGTTTCGCAGACAAATTTAAATCTTGAATAATAGCGGTATTATATAGTTTGCGGATTTTAAATATGTTTATATATTGGATACAAGCCTATTTATAGGATTTTGTATCCAATATTTTTTGACATAGCTGCTTTATATATGTTTTTAAACATTTTTTATTGATAAAAATGCCTCAAAGTATTATGAATAAAGACTTTTTGACGTAAAAAGACCTCAAATGCTCTATGGTAGCATACTTGAGGTCTTTGTATAAAAACATAAGCATTAAGCTTTAGTTGAAACTCAATAAAACTATAGGTAATCACCCATACCGAATGTAAAGAAGCCGCCGCTGCCTGAACCTTTCGTATTTGTTAAAGGAATACCGTAATCCAGGTTGATTGCACCTAAGCCCGGTACAAAGAGTCTTACACCTACACCTGCCGTAATACCATATCCCGGTCTGTCGTACAATCTATCTGTAAGGGTTGAGCCAAATACTTTTCCGCCATCAACAAATCCTGCAATTCTTATGTTATTAAGAAATGAATTTGTAGTTAAACGGTCTAAGAAAGGAATTGGGAATCTAAATTCAGCACTACCCATCATAAAACCGTTGCCGGAGCCTGCTTCTGCTACATTAAATCCTCTAAGTGAATATGGTCCGCCAAGTGTATATGCTGCAAATTCGGGTAAATCTCCGTTTAATTTGCCTCCAGCTCTTGCAGTTAATACCAATGAGGATTTTCTTCCTGCAGGAATGAATTTTTTCAATACACCATTTAATTTACCGTAGCTATCGGCATCAGAGAAACTCAAAGCCTCTTCCAGACTAATCTTTGCCAATACACCGCGTCTTGTGTTTATAATATTATCTCTTGTATCATAAACAAGCGATGGAGTGGCTTTTACGTAGAATCCGCCTTCAAGCTGCTTTTCTCTTTCTGAAAGTGAAACACCATGACTGTTGTATAGGTTTACAATTTTACCCCAGTCACCTTCTTTTAAGTGGACATTTTCAACACCAATGCCAAAATTTCCTGACAAATTCTTAGTATTTTTAAATACTCTTGAAATAGTTATATCACCGCCATATCTTTCTTCAATAGCAAGCGGCACTTGATAACTGCCAAAATTTCTTACGAAAGCTCTAAAGCCTAAAGACTGGTTTTCTGATTTAAAATGCGGCTCAAGGAAAGATAATTCAGCCTGCAAATTTGCACGTCTTAAAACGCTTGAATCATGCATTAATATGCCGGTTCCTGCCATAACATTTAAATTCAGCTTTTGCCCCAAGCCTCTAAAATTATTCTCGCCGAACCCTACAGAGCCAAAGAATCCTGAACTTGAATCAATACCGACACCCAAAGAGACTCTTCCTGTTCTTTGTTCATCTAATTGAACAATAATATCATAAAGCCCTGTTTCTTCATTAAATTTTATTTCTCTTTGAACATCTTTGAAAGCTTGTGTGCCCATAAGGCGCATAATATCTGCTCTCATTAGGTTTTCGTTATAAACTTCGCCAGGAGTTTGCAGTATATTTCTTTTTACAATAAAATCCTTTGTTTTATTGTTGCCTTCAACTTTAATATCTCCGATAACGCCTTCATTAATTTTTATAGTAATTATATTATCAGGGTCATCTTGAAGATTTGTGACCTTTGCTAATATATATCCTTTTCCTGCATATAACTCTTGAATGCTTTCAATTGCAGTATTTATCGCAAGAATATTTTGGGGTTTACCTTCTAAATCCTTAAGTACTTCCATGATTTCATATGTACTTAAAGATTCATTTCCCGTAATCATAAAGCCTTCAATAGGAGGATTTTCTTCTACAATAATTCTCAGCTTAACATTTCCATTGTCAAGCTTAATAGGAAGTGCTCTGATATTTTGTGTAAAATATCCTGATTTATATAATTTATTTAAATCATTTGCAACATTTTTTCTGTTAAAGGGATATCCTTCTTTTGAGCTCAATTGGCTTTTAATGAAACTTGTTTCAATTAAATTATTACCGTATATTTCTATATCCCTAATATGAACCGCATCAGTATCATCAATATATTCTTCTTCTGATTGAGTGTATATGGCAGGCGCAGCTTCCTCAGTACTCTCCTGAATTTTTGAATTTTTATCCTTTAATTTCTGAACATTGGACTTATTTTTTTTCTTAAACGGATTTTTAAATTCAAATGCAGAAGCTGCACCTTCATTAAAAAATAAGATGCAAACAAGTGCTGATATTAAAGAGGTTTTATAAAATCTTCTCATTAAATTCCATTAAATCTCTGATTAATATTAATTATACCTTTAAAATGCAAACTGTACAAAAAAATTAGAAAATGTTACAAATTTATACTACTTTAAAATGAGAATTTGTGTTTTAATATTGTTATCAAGTTTATTGGAGTTTTTGGTTTTGGATTTAGCTGATAGCCATAGAAAACTTATAGAGGAGACAGTAAGGACAAACGACAGATATTACGGTAATGAAGATCTGCTTGAAGCCTTTTGTTCTGATGTGTATAAAAAATCATACATCCTGCTTGATTCAGTTTCAAATGTTGATAATCTTAAGACTTATCTTGAAAAGGTTGCAGATACATCTATTTCAAGTATTTTAAGACAAAACGGCAGAGATGTTGCCCCAAAGCAAAAACCTGATAAAGATGAAATCCAGATGGATATTCTTGATAACCCCAATGTCAAGAATAAAATTATTAGTGAAACCAATATTACAAAGACCGAACTTGAGCGTGCAAGAATGATACAAAGTGCTCAAGGGAACCGCCCGCAAAACCTTAAAGAAGAAAAAATTGTTTCCCTAAAAGTGGATTCCCAGGGGATTACCGGTTTATCACGCGATATTTTTGCAGATATAGAAGACCCAAAACTTGCATTTCCGGATTCTGAAATAAAAGAAAACGTTGTAAAAAGAATACTTGGAATAGTTTATGAATTGCATATAAGATACCCTGAAAAGAACTATTTTGAAATTTTTTATTCCCGCCATGCCCGCCTTAAAAAACAGGCAAATATTGCAAATGAATTAAAAATTACCCAAGGCGAATTAAGTAAAAGATATTTTGAACTTATAAAGCTTATAAAGGAGCAGCTTTAGTTGTTATAAAAATTATAAATTAAATTCTCATATTCCCTGAATTACTTTTAAACACAGGGTATGAATATGTTTTTGTAAAAAACGGCTGCGTTCTTCCGCTATAGTTATCTTGCAGTGGTATTCTTTCTTCAGGTTGTTTTTTGTCTGATTTTTTCTTCATATAACCTGCAAAAGCATTTCTTACAATAGGCGTTAAAATGCAGGTTGAAATTATACCGCCCAAAATTGCGGCACCGGTTTTGAGATTTCTGCCTGCTACTTCATATTGTTTAATATTTGTTGAATAATCCAATATTTTCCCTGTTTCATCTTTCAGGTTAATAAAAGGTTTTCCATTTTTACCAGGCTTGCACATCTTTTCAGCGCCGTCCATTAATTTAGTTGTAACAAGGGCATACATCCCTATGTTTGCAGCGCCGTCTGCTATTTCCTGCGGTATAAGGAATTTTTTATCTTCTTTTGATAGTTCCTTGTTGCGTATTAATCCTACAGTTTGGGCAGCTGATGCTAAAACCCAGCCGAGTGCAGCAGTTATAAACAGAAAACTTGCATTGTTATTTTTGTCAAACCATCCTTGAAACTCTGTTTGCAGTTTATTTAAGCACCCCATTTAATCACCTCCATATTAACCTGTGACATTGGAGGTAATTCACCAGCTTGAATTTTATTCAATAAATTTTTTAACTGCTCCTTGGATTCGCCATCAAGATTGCTTTTTAAAGAGGGCTTTGGCATGTTGTATTTAGGATTTGTATCTTTAATGTTACCTTTCTTTTTAGCGTGTTTTGTGAAAAGATTGGTAAATTTGTCAGTTAATGGGACATCAATTAAGAAATTTGTAAATATCATTACACCAAGACCCATAAGTGTTCCTATGACAGCACTTGTATGCCCTTTATCCTTTGTCATATATTCCGGCAATTTTTTTATTAAATTTTTGTTATTTAAAATTGCATTTGTACCTATGATACAGCCTTCTCTTATAATGACGCCGGTTAAGGTACTGGCGACAGCTTTTGCAGTACTTCTTATTGCTGATGTTTGTTTTGTTTCATCATCTACCCAGGGGTTCATTTTATCCATTATCGGGTGAAGCGCAAGAGCTGCAACGCCAAATGCAAGTCTTTGCCCGGGTGATTGAAGAGCGCCAACTTTATCCAAAGCTTTTTGAGCCTTTGGACCAATATTCAGCCCGCTGAAATTCGGGCTTTTGTATAAAGTATTGTTGTTAATTGTTAGCATATTTATTATAAACTAATTTTCCACAAGTCTTATAACGCATGTAAATGCTGAAAATTGCGTTTTTTAATATTTTCATTAACAAATTTTAATATTATAATTGTAGTATTTAATATGAAAAAATGTCCATGATACAATCATTATAGCACGAATTTTAATTTTGGAAGCAATTTGTATGAAAAATATTAACAGACAACCGTTTTTTTACGACATAACATTGAGAGATGGAAACCAATCTTTGAAAAAACCTTGGAGTCTTCCTGAAAAGGAAGTTGTTTTTAAAAGACTGCTTGATTTAAATGTGCAGGCAGTTGAAGTAGGTTTTCCAAATTCTTCCGAGATGGATTTTGAAGCCTGTAAGTATTTAGCATCTATTGCCCCAAAAAATTTAGTTATATCTGCACTTGCAAGATGTACTGAAAAAGATGTAACCAGCGCTGTTCAAGCGATATCTCATGCTTCAATTCCAAGAATACATACTTTTTTAACCCTCAGTCCTTTTCATATGAAATATGTTTTAAATAAAGAACCTATGGAAGTTAGAAAAACAGCAATTGAGGCTGTAAAATTTGCCTATGAGCAAGTAAAGAAAGCAAATAAAAACGGTGAAGTTCAATTTTCGGTTGAACATTTTGGAGACTGCGGCGAAAATTTAGATTTTGTAATTGACACACTTCAAGAAATTGTAAAAGCAGGCGCCACTACAATTAACCTTCCAAACACGGTAGAAAGAAAGCGCCCCCGGGTTTTTCTTGATATGATTGAAAGAGTTTATGATGCGCTGCCTAAAGATGTTGTAATTTCGCTTCATAATCATAATGACCTTGGAATGGCAACTGCTACCACTGTTGAAGGCTATTTTTCAGGAGCAGTACAATTGGAATGCGCCTTAAACGGGCTTGGTGAGCGTGCAGGAAATACAAACTTTTATGAGGTTGCGGTAGCTTTGCATAATTCAGGGGTTGATATTCCTGTTGATTTGTCAAAAGTTTACGAAACTGCCTTAATTGTAGCGCAGATGTCAAAAGTTGATATTTATGAAAAAGCTCCTTTGATTGGTCCTGATGCCCTTGCACACAGAAGCGGAATCCACCAGGATGGTGCTCTTAAGACTAAAGATATGGAATTTGGCGCCTACAGACCAATTCATCCATCTTTAATCGGTAGAAAAGATGATGAAAAAATAGGTTTTACAAGTCAATCAGGCAAAACTGCAATCTTTGAAATTATTTCAAAAGCAGGATATCCAATCACAATTCAGGAGGCTATACGCCTTGCGCCTGTTGTGAAAGAGGCAGCTGAAAAAATTGGCGAACTGCCTGCAAGAAATATTATTGATATTTACTTTAATGAAATCTGTAACATTAAAGGTGTATTTAAACTCATAAAATTTGACCATCTTGGTGAAGGTAAATTTGTTCTTGAATTTGACTACAAAAATAAAAATTATAAGATGACAGGTTCAGGTAACGGACCAATTGATGCGTGTATGGATGCCCTCAAACAGGCAGGCTTTGAAAGAAAGCTTCTTTATTATAAACAGATTGCAATGGATGAAGAACTTTTAGGTTCAGGCGCCAATGCGATGAGTGTTATTCATATTGAAGGTGATGACGGTTCCAAAATTATCGGGCGCGCCATTCATAGGAACACCGCTGTTGCAAACGTAAAAGCTATATTTAATGCATATAATTTAATCTATAAGGGATAATTTTTTATGAAGAAAACAGTTATTGCTCCATTAATACTTTTGATGGCAGTGTTTTTTGCATGGTTTTTTTATTCAAATTCTCTTACATATAAAATTCAAAAAAATGCATTTGCTAAAAAATGCACAGTTAATATTGCAGTAATAAAAGATGGCAGAGTATGGACCGCAAACAATAAAAAGGTGCCCCTGATGAGTGTTTTCAAGTATTTTGTTGCACTTAAAGTATTGGATAAAATCGAAAAAGAAAATCTATCTATAAATGATAAAATTCTCGTAACTGAGGATATGATAATAAAAAACACATACAGTCCAATGCTAAAAAAGTATAACAAAACACCTTTTAGTTTGACAATTTCTGATTTAACCAAATATATGGTTTCGCAAAGCGATAATAATGCCACAGATATTTTGCTTTCATATGTAGGCGGAATTTCAAAAGTGCAAGAATATTTGAATAACATCGGATTTAGCGATATTCATATTTCTGCCGATGAAAAGATGATGGAAGCTGATATTAAAAATCAATATATTAATCAATCCACCCCTTTGGATGTTATCAGGTTGATGAAAATGATGCACGAAAGCTCAATTTTATCTAAAGCTTCCATAGCTTTCTTGGACAAAATTATGATGGAAACTATAACGGGCGAAGATAAACTAAAAGCCGGGCTGCCAAAAGGCACAGTTTTTGGGCATAAAACCGGCATGTCATCAAGAAAGCCGGATGGCATTAGAATTGCAGAAAATGATGCCGGATTTGTAATTTTACCAAACGGTGAAATTTATTATATAGCTGTTTTTGTATCTGAATCTAAAATGAGCGACAAAGAAAACACTGCTCTAATTGCTCAAATTTCAAAAATAGTTTATGAGCATTTTGCAAAATTAAAATAGGCTTTAATATAAAATTTATATAGCAGATTTTGCCTCTACAACTGCGCATTTAGTACTTTCTATGATTTCATCCGTTGTTTTGTTATGATAAAGTTCATGCCCTAAACCTACCGCTGTTGCACCCTTTTTCAAATATTCTTTAATATCTGAAATTTTAATTGAGCCTGTTGGCATAACATTTAAAAATTTCATTGGTCTTAATAATTCTTCAATATAAGTTGCTCCGCCAAGGTCTTTAATTGGATAAATTTTTATAATTGGAACCCTTGCTTTCCAGGCGGTGTAAGCTTCATTTGGCGTAGTTGCCGTCAACATTAATGGAATTTTGTGTCCTGATGACAGTTTAACTAAATTCATCTGTAAAATAGGTGAAACTAAAAGTTTTGCACCTGCTGCAATGCCGTCAAGCGCCTGGGAAGAGGTAATAACGCCCCCTTGTGCAATATATACATCTTCATTTTTTGCCACTTCTTTTATGGCTTCAATTGTAGAATTAATCTCTATAACTTTAATTCCGCCTTTTATATAAGCATTTGCAATCTCAATTGCTTTATCAGTATTATCTTCTCTTACTATACCGTAAATTTTATTTTCTTTTATTGCTTGTATTATATTCATCTTGCATGCCGCTTTCCATTTTTTTGTTCAATATTTTTATATTGAAATTTTCTCACGTTACTGTTTAAAGTATTCCTATTTAATGTAACACTAAGGAAAGTGTTTTTCAATTTTCTTGATGAAATAATATTTAATGTTTCATTGTCCTTTAAAAGGCAATTAATTTTTGATTTTGTATTCTTTTTCATTAATTCTGCAGGAAGTAAAAGCGCAATTTTGCTTGCATCAATTAAATTTAAACGCGAAAGGTCAAGTTCATATTCAAGATAATATTCTTTATTGAATGCTTCTCTTGCGTTATTAATCTTCTCTTCCAGATTATGTTTATTGAAATCTATTTTTATTTTTCTCATAAAATTTTTTAAATTATAATAGCCTTTACAATTTACATCGGTGCACAAATTCCAAACTTTATTAATCTTTTATTAAATTTAAGTTGTTTGGTGTATAATTTTTATAAAAAACATCCAAAATGCGGATAAACGTCAAGGGGAGTATGAAATTTATGCAAGCAGTGATGATGAAAGAGGATGAATTAATCAAAAGCGCAAGCGAAGTTTTTGATATTGAGGCAAACTCGATTTTAAAGCTCAAGGAAAGATTAAATATAGAGTTTGTTAAAGCAATTGATATTTTATATTCTTCAAAAGGAAAAGTTGTTGTAACAGGTATGGGAAAATCCGGGCTTATTGGAAGAAAAATTGCCTCTACACTTTGTTCAACAGGCACACCTGCCGTATTTTTACACCCTGCTGAATCCACCCATGGTGATTCTGGAATTATTACAAGACAGGATGTTGTTATTGGTATTTCAAACAGCGGTGAGACTGCTGAATTATTAAATCTTTTGCCTTTAATTAAAAGGTTTAATGTTCCCCTTATTGGAATAACAGGAAAGACTGATTCTACCTTAGCTAAAAGGAGTGATGTTGTTTTAGATATTGCGGTTGAAAAAGAAGCATGTCCTCTAAATAAAGCACCTACTGCAAGCACCACTGTTACTCTTGCGCTTGGAGATGCCCTTGCTGTGTGTCTTTTAAAAAAACGCGGTTTTTCTTATGAAGATTTTCTTGTATTTCACCCGTCAGGCGCCCTTGGCAAAGGAATTTTGTATAAAGTTTCTGATTTAATGCTGAAAGATGAAAACTTACCCCTTGTGAATGAAAATATACAGTTTCTTGAGGCTGTTAAGCTTATTTCTGAAAAAAAACTGGGCTGCGCATTTGTTATAAATTCTGATAAATCCCTAAAAGGAGTCATAACAGATGGTGATATAAGAAGAATTTTATTAAAGCATGGAAATATTGAAAATCTAAAGGTTAAAGATGTTATGGTGCTGAATCCAAAATATGTAAACACAGATGATTTAGCAGCCAAAGCGCTCTCAATTATGGAGAAATATTCAATCACATCCCTTGGTGTTGTTGAAGATAATAAATTGACAGGAATTATTCATATCCATGACCTTTTGAAAGCAGGGGTAGCCTAAACTATGGTAACATTTGATGATTTAAATTTGAAACTTAAGGCAAAAAAGATTAAAATAGCAGCTTTTGATGTTGATGGGGTTATGACAGACGGGTCTTTGACATTTTTGGAAGATGGCAGAGAAATTAAAACTTATAATGCAAAAGATGGTCAAGGCGTTGTAATGCTGAATAAAGCAGGCTTTAAGACTGCAATTATAACTGCGCGCGATAACGGCACTGTTGTTCATAGAGCCGAAGTTCTTGGCATTACAAGACTTTTTAAAGGGCAAAAAAATAAATTAAAAACTTTGGATGAGCTATGTGCCGAATTTGGTGTAAGTTATGATGAAATAGCCTATATGGGAGATGATTATCCTGATTTATGCGTGATTGAGCGCGTTGGTTTATCTTGTGCTCCAAATGATGCTATTGATGAAATAAAAGAGGCGGCTTCTGTTGTCTCAAACTATGGCGGCGGCAAAGGCGCAGTGCGTGAGTTTTGTAATTTTATCTTAAAAGCAAATAACATCACCTGGAATGATATTGTTCAAAATTCTGCTGATACTCTAAAACAATAAGCTCTATATTTCTTCCACACTCTTTAGGATTTTTATTGCTTCAGTTCTTTCCAGTGGTGTGAAATTTTCTTTTTTATGTTCAAACGTTGCGGTATAAAATCCCTTTTTTCCTTTAAAAATTCTACAGATTGTAGATTGCCCATGATCTGTAATTTTTGATTCAAAGATAAGCTCATTTTCATTTGAGGATATTTTTTGTATAATAGCTTCTCCTGCAAGTTGTTTTGCAGATTGTTTTATAAAATTGGTCATTTTATTAAAAATGTCATCCAAAGCGAAGTTGTATGTATTTTTGTCGTAAAATGCAATAGTTATAATTTTTGTCCATTTATAATTAACTGCATCTTCACCCATATAGCTGTGTGTCATAATCCAGTGTTGGTTATTGCCTTTGAAATATACTCTTTTCCAGATATTTCCGCAATCCATTGTAATCCATTTACCCTCAGGAGTTTTTATGCTTGCTTCACGGGTTTTTTGTTCTTCAATACAGGTTTGCAGGCTTTTTTGAATCTCGGTTTTTTTGCTCTCGGGTATGGAGGGTATATTAAGAGCCTTATTATAATAATCAACTGCAAATGGAGTTAAGCCTTGTGCTCTTTTTAAATCTCCAAGATTTGCATAAGCAAACCATTCTTTTGAATTTGTTTTTGTGGCAAGAAGCAAATACCCCTCTCCTTGCTTTAAATCGCCTTTGTAGAGATAGCTTATTCCAAGTGCACACATTATTGCATAGTTATCAGGTTTTAATTCAAATGCTTTTTTAAAATTTATAATTGCATCATCATATCTTTTATCTTTAAGAGCATTTGTTCCTTGCTGCGCATACATTTTAGCTTGAACATTAATATCTTGTGCATTGGCGTAACAAAAGCTGTTTGTATTGATGAATAATATTACAAAAATTGCAAAACTTGTTAAAAATCTTAACATGCTAAAATCCTGCCTTGTGTACATTTTCCTTATGATAACACTGTTCTTGACAATATTTCTTTTTGTTACGTTATTTAACAAACTCTTTTTTAAAAAGCAATTTTCCTCTTTAATAATACTTTATTAATATACATGGAGTATAATTTTTAATTGAGAGTTTTGAGTTTATGAACGAAAGAGAATTAAATACGCTTTTTAATATTGTTACAGAGCCTGATAAAAACGCTTACACAATTGATACAGACAAACAAAAGCGTGAAATTCAAAGAATTATAAGGATTTTTGAAATATCAAAAAGCCAGCAGAAAAGTTTTAAACAAATCTCAGCTCGCGGACTTGTGGCATTTAAAATGCTTGTAAGTAATAACTAATGCCTAACTTTTAAATAAACCTCATTAAGATAAAGTTTAAATGTAACTTTCGTATTCGTTTATAAGTCCCTCAAGAGTTATTGATAATTTATGGAAGCTGTATTCCGTTAAATTAAGACTGAAAGAATTATAGCCTTTCTTTTCTGTGCCAAAAAATATCTCGGTTATAATATCAACTTTTGAAAACCCCGGATAATTAACAGTAAGGCGCATCATCTTGTCGTCTTTTCTAAGTTCAAAATAAGACTGATTAAAGTCGACTTTTTTATCTATATCAATAAAATAATGCTGATTTTCAACCTGATTTTTAAATTTGTCAAAAACAGGAGTTGTTACAAGTTCGCATTTTTTTCTAAAAGCATGACGGAAAAGATTAGCATTTCTTTCTTCTTCTTCGCTAAATTCTCCAATCTCAACCTTTGGAAGTGATGGATTTAGCCTTGTTTGCATACCGGCTTTTTGAAGTTCTTCATTCAAGATGCTATTAGTTACCGTAACATTTGGCTTCTCTTTTGTTTCTGGCTCAATTTTTAAGATAGTATCTTTTGCAAAAACTTCTTCATCGCCGGTTTTAGTATCAGGTTTTTTGAAAAGTCCTTCTAAATTTCTTTTTTCTTTAATATTTAGTCTTCTTTCAATTATGTCACGGGACTCTTCTTGCTTTGGCGCGGCAAACTCTTTATTTTCCGCATTATTGTCTGCTAAAATCTCATGAGCAACAAGAAGAGTATTTGAAGTGTCTTTTGTCTTTTCAAAAGTATACTCAAGCATTTTTTTAACTGTATGGAAATCTTTATCCTTAATCTCGCAAACGCTTGCATTTACGCCTGCATCAATCCCGAGATTGTTGTTTATCCTCTCAAATACGGCATATGCACCGTTTAATTTTGTTTTTGGAAGATAAATATAATATTTATTATCACGTCTTATTCCAACAGAATCATTTAGTCTTATAGATTTTTTAATAATTTCATTTAAAGCATCCAGCCCCTTTAGTAATGAAAATTTATTATCAGGTCCTACAAGCATCAGACAGGATTTATTTTTATATTTGATAGAAGATTCAATTTCTGCATTTAAAAACTGTTCTGCGTATTCTTCTGTGTAAAATCCTGTTTTATCCTGAATAATTTGCAATTTTGTTAGAAATTCGTTTTTAATATCTGTATTTATATTGATTTCATTTTTTTGTATACACCAGATAACTCTTATTAAAAGTTCCCAATCGGCAATCGGTGCCTTTATAATGTCTGATATTCCGCAATCAAATGCATCAATCAAAAATTCTTTTGTACAATCTTCGGAGTATAAAAGAATCGGAATATTTCTAAGCAGTTCGGTTTGTTTTATTTCTTTTATAGCATTAAGACTGTCTTTATTGTCGCCTTTGCTGTGAACTATTATTACATTTGGCATGGTTTGATTCAAAAATGTAGTTGCATTTTCAAGATTTGTATCAACAACTTTATCTAAATCTCTTAACAAAACAAGCTTTGACGAGATTAGATTTATTGCATCAAACTTATCTCCTATTATGGCTATAATATTGTTAAAACTCATTGTACCGATTTACTCCGTGATTTTCATTATTACTTTAAAAAAAAGAATACTATTAATTTACAAAAATGACAAATCTATAAAGTTTTGATAAGCTTTTTATTATGAATAAGAAAAGTATTTTGTATTTAATTTTAATAGTGATTGTTGCAACCCTTCTCAGGCTCTGGCATTTGGACAAACCTGAAGGCATGTGGAATGATGAATATTTAACGTGGAAAATTGCAAATGCAAAACTGCCGACAGAATTTTTCTATGCACTTAAAAGCAATTGTCATGCTCCGCTTCATTATCTTTATTTAAAACTTTGGATGTTTATTTTCCATGACTCCGATAAATTCCTAAGGCTATCTTCTGTTATCCCCGGGGTTTTAGGGGTAATTGTTATGTATTTTGCGGGAAGAGAATACAAAAATAAAGATGGCGAGTCAACAGCGCTTACGGCTGCAGTACTCTGTGCTATAAGTTCTTTTTTAATATATTTTTCGCAGGAAATAAGAATTTATTCTTTATTATTTTTTATAACAACTTTAGTACTTTTATATGCGCTTAAAATATTCAATAATCCTTCAAAGAAAAATTTTGCACTTTATTCTTTGTTTAGCGTGTTATTAATTTTAACGCATACCATAGGTTTTGTTTTTGTAGTATTTTCAACTGCTGCAATTATGACTTTTGCAGTTTCAAAAAAAGACAAAGGGAACTTTGCGCTGTATAGTATATTAGGTGTGGTGCTGCTTGCTTTGCCGTTTGTCCCGATGATTGTTAATATATTGGTTAAAGGCAGTTATTTTAGCCAATGGTGGGCGCCTTTTAATTACTCAAGAACGCTTTTTACAATCACAGATATATTTTCGCCGTTTTTATATGATACATTCCATGTTTATAATACATTTGCAGATGCTTTTTATAAAAACAATATAGTAAACCTCGGTTTTCTTGTTTTTGCAGTTATTCCTGCTTTAATCGGGATATTGTGCTTTATAAACGGAGCGTTGAATCCAAAAAGAATGCAAGGGTATTTACTTTGCACAGTTGCATGCACCGTTTTAACCGTATTAATTGCGGCGATTGCCGGTAAAATTGTTTTTACAACAAAATATTTAATTGAAATTGTGCCCTTGGTTACTTTGCTTGCAGCAGACGGGTTTGCAAGTTTTAAATCAAAAGGATTCAAAATTGCAATAGGAACGCTTTTTATTGTATTAAATATGTTTTACTTTACGGTTTCAAATACATCTGCTGTAAGGCTTGTAAGAGAGGAAGGGCAAAGACTTCCGGTGCTTGCTCTATCCCATATGGACATAAAAAAAAACGACAAAATCATATTTCTTTATTATCCAAAAGAGTGGTATTTTAAATACATAGATTTTAATAATCCTGAAAATGAGCCTTATAAGACCGCTGCAAGTATTAATAAATATAATTATTCAGCATATTTTGTAGGGAAAAACTGGTGGAGGGGGTATCTGCATAAAAACGGCAAAAAAATGTTCAGACCACTCTTTTTATCTTTTGTAAATGAAGGATTTAATTCAGGATTAAATAAAGATGCTTTTAATCTCTTAAATAAAGGCGACAGACTTTTTATTGTTGATTTAACATCCGTAAGTTTTTTTCCTGAAAACGTTGTAAAAGAAATTGCAAACAATGATATTATTTATGAAAGCACCCCGCTTTTATATCTTGCAATGTCATATGCAAAAGCGTTTACGCTAAATAAAGCCCATAATGAGCTTAGTTATATGGGATATTATAATACAGGTGCGTGGCGGGTTTATGTATTTAAAAAAGCTTAAGAATAAATATTCTTAAGCTTTAAAAGTTTTACTTTGTATGTATTTTAAGCATCTTCGCTTCTTATAATTTTATCAATTAAGCCGTATTCAAGAGCTTCCTCGGCGGTCATAAAATTATCGCGTTCAGTATCTTTTTTAATTCTATCCACCTTTTGCCCTGTGTGTTCTGCTAAAAGTTCATTGAGCATTTTCTTCATTCTTAAGATTTCTTTTGCTTCAATTTCAATATCTGTTGCTTGCCCCTTGGCTCCGCCCAAAGGCTGGTGAATCATAATTCTTGAATTAGGAAGTGCTAATCTTTTGCCTTTTGTACCGCCTGAAAGTAAAAATGCACCCATTGAAGCTGCATCACCCAGGCAAATGGTAGATACATCTGATTTTATAAGCTTCATGGTGTCATAAATTGCCATACCTGCAGTTATAACACCGCCGGGGCTATTTATATAAAGCATAATATCCTTTTCTGAATTTTCAGAATCTAAAAGTAAAAGCTGTGCTACGATTGAATTTGCAACATCATCATCAATTGCGCTTCCTAAAAATATAATTCTTTCACGAAGCAGCCTTGAAAAAATATCAAAGCTTCTTTCACCTTTTGAAGAAGCCTCTATGACTGTCGGCACATAGCTTAAAATTTGATAAGTATTCATAAAAATAAATTCCTTATTTTCTATTTTTTAAATCCATTATACTTGAATAATTATTAATTTTATTAAATTTTACTACAAAAATACATCAAAATGTTTAATTTTCTTTTGTTTATATTACAATAAGAAACGGACTTGATGAATATTTAATTTAAGGAAGTAAAAATATGTACAATGCAGCAATAGTTGGGGCTGGCCCTGCCGGAATTTTTACAGCGCTTGAGCTTGTTAAATTAAAACCGGATTGGAAAATTATTTTAATTGAGAAAGGCAATAAAATTGAAAAAAGAGCTTGCCTTTTGAGAAACGGTTATAAGTCATGTCCAAGCTGCAAAACCTGCGGACTTCTTTGCGGATGGGGCGGTGCCGGCGCATTTTCTGATGGCAAATTAACCTTGACTCCTGAAGTTGGCGGTCATTTGCCTGAATATATGCCTTATAAAGATGTTGAAGATTTGATTAAATATTGTGATGATATTTATCTGGAGCACGGTGCAACAGATGTTGTATACGGAGTAAACAGGCATGAATTTGCAGATATTGAACGTGCAGCTTCACTTGCTGAATTAAAATTAGTGCATTCTCCTGTGCGCCACCTTGGAACAGAGCGTTCTTTAGATGTTTTAAAACATATGCAGGATTATCTTGCCGATAAAATTGAAATTGTAAACAATGTTCCGGTTGATAGTTTAATTGTTGAAAATAATGAAATTAAAGGCTTGAAATTATCTGACGGCAAAACCGTGATGGCAAACTATGTTATTGTTGCCCCGGGGCGTGAAGGTGCAGACTGGCTTACAAAAGAATTTGAAAAGAATAAAATTTCAATGATAAATAATGCCGTAGATGTAGGTGTTCGTGTAGAATTACCGGCTGATGTTATGGAGCCTATTACATCTCGTCTTTATGAATCAAAATTAATATATTACTCACCAACTTTTGGAGATGAAGTTAGAACTTTCTGTATGAATCCAAATGGCGAAGTGGTATCAGAAAATTATAACGGTATTCAGACGGTAAATGGTCACAGCTACGCTAATAAGAAGACTCCAAATACAAACTTTGCATTGCTTGTGTCTAAGAAATTTACCGAACCTTTTAAAGAGCCTATTAAATACGGTCAGCATGTTGCAAGTCTTGCAAACATGCTATCAGGCGGTGTTTTAGTTCAAAGATTTGGTGATTTATTGGATGGTAAACGCTCTACTCCTCAAAGAATCAAGGAAAGCATTATTAAGCCGACGCTTGAATGTGCAACCCCCGGTGATTTGAGCTTAGTTTTGCCATACAGACAGCTATTGTCAATAATTGAAATGCTTTATGCGCTTGATAAAATAGCTCCCGGTGTTGCTTCAAGATATACACTCCTTTATGGTGTTGAAGTTAAATTCTACTCAGCAAGGGTAAAACTTACAAACGAACTCGAAACAGAAGGCATTAAGAATCTGTTTACTATAGGTGACGGTGCAGGTGTAACAAGAGGCTTAATGCAAGCTTCCGCTTCTGGTGTATTCTGTGCAAGGGTTATAGCAAACAGATAAACCGGTAATTATTTTAAATATTTATTTTAATATGCACCTGTAACGGGTGCATATTGTCATTGCCGGAATGCTACTCTTAATTCGGCTTGCTTGCAATGGCGCACTGTATTCTTGGATATTTTCTTGTAATAACCCTACCTTATCGTATAATTTAAAATCCGCTTATTTGTATAATAATATTTGGTAATATTATGTTGACATGCTTATTCTAAACCCTTACGATACTCATATAGGGGAAATAGCTTTAAAAGAGGTTTTAAAACAGATGCAAATTTGGCAGATTTGGGCAATAGTCGGATTTATTTTTTTATTTATTGAAATGATGACCCCGGTTTTATTCTTTCTGACTCTTGCTGGAGCATCGTTTTTTGCAGGAATTGCCGCCTATAAATGGCCTGATAACACAGCTGCTCAGGTTGCTGCATTTGTTATATTTTTACCTGTTTTCTATTTTTCCGTACGTCCTTTTATGCAAAAGAAGGATAAAGAGCCATCTTCTACTGGTATAGATGCAAAATACATAGGGCAGACAGCAATTGTAACAAAACCTGTGGGCAAAAAAGAAACAAACGGGGTTGGTGAAATAAAAATTTATGGTGAAGTATGGCAGGCAAAAAGTTGTGATGGTGCCGTCATAGAGCCGGAGGCTATTGTTAAAATTATTAAAAATGAAAGCCTTATTATGTTTGTAGAAAAATGTGAAAATTAGTTTTAAGGGGAGTTAATAAATGGGAGTTTTATTATTTGTAATTGTAGTTGTTGCGGCGGTTTTTGCAATAACAGGTTTTAAAATTATTAATCAAGCACAGGTTATGATTATTGAAAGATTAGGAAGATTTAATAGGATATTAGGTCCGGGGCTCCAGTTTATTGTTCCTTTTATTGATACTCCGCGCGGTATCCATTCTAAAAAAGCTATAAGAACTGCAACCGGAGAGGTGTATTCTGTATATTCAACTGTAGAAAAGATTGATTTACGTGAAAGCGTTTTTGATTTTCCAAGGCAAAATGTTATTACAAAAGACAATGTAACCATTTCAATTAATGCTCTTTTGTATTTTCAGGTTGTTGAACCTAAAAGTGCTGTTTATGAAATAGAAAACCTCCCTGAAGCTATTGAAAAATTGACCCAAACCACCTTAAGAAACGTAATTGGTGAAATGGATTTAGATACAACATTTACATCGCGTGACATTATTAATGAAAAGTTAAGAACCATTCTTGATGAAGCTACAAATAAATGGGGTGTAAAAATAAACCGTGTTGAATTGCAGGATATCATTCCTCCAAAGGAAATTCAAAATGCCATGGAAAAACAAATGAAAGCAGAACGCGACAGACGTGCTGCAATTCTTGAGGCAGAAGGTCTAAAAAGAGCTGCAATTCTTGAAGCTGAAGGTGTTAAAGAATCTCAAATTAATAAAGCTGAAGGTGAAAGACAAGCAGCTGTTCTTGTTGCAGAAGGTAATAGGGAAGCAAGAATCAAAGAAGCAGCAGGTGAAGCAGAAGCAATTAAAATGGTAATTGATGCGCTTTCTAATTCAGGTGCTCCGGATAAATATTTAATAGCAATGAAATATCTTGAAACTTTAAAAACAATGACAGAAGGCAAAGATAATAAAGTTGTTTATATGCCGTATGAGGCAACAGGAATCCTGTCATCTGTTGATGGTATCAAACAAATGTTTGATGGTACAAAACACTAAATAAGGTAAAGATGGCAAATACAAACAGACGTTTATTAATAGTTGATGATGATAGAGATATACGTGAACTTCTTGTATATGATATTAAATCATCAGGATATATGGTAGATTCGGCAGAAGATGGTGAAGAGGGGCTGAAAAAAGCTGTCCAAAATAATTATGACCTTATTTTGCTTGATGTTATGATGCCAAAAATGAACGGATATGATGTTTGTAAAAATATACGTCTGGTAAAGCCAAAAGTACCGATTTTGATGTTGACTGCTAAAGGTACGATATCAGATAAAACAGAAGGGTTTGATGTTGGAGCTGATGATTATCTTGTAAAGCCCTTTGATATTCAAGAAGTTTTGCTTAGAATCAGAGCGCTTTTAAGGCGAAATGATGAAAATGATGTTCAAAATCCAAAAGAAGTCTTAAGAGCGGGAGATATAGAAATTTTGCCTGATTCACTTGAAGCTGTTATTGTGGATAAAAAAGTAAAACTAACCCCGACCGAGTTTGAAATTTTGTACTGCCTTTTGCAGCATTTGAATAAATCTGTAACCCTTGCAGTTCTTTTAGATGAGGTCTGGGGTTATGACAGCAATGAAGATGTTCGAATGGTAAGAGTTCATATGGGCGGCTTGAGGCAAAAAATAGAAACTGATACAAGAAAACCAAAATATATTCACACCGTAACCAATGTTGGTTATAAATTAACACCGTTTGGTGTTTTGGAGGAATAAAATTTTTATAATATGAAAAGATTAAAAATAGCACAGCAAATAGCAATAGTTTTATTTCTTTCAGTATTAATACCTTTTATCACAATTGGTTTGATTATCTCTAATATTTCGCAGCAATCAATAAGGAAAGAATTAAAAGATTCTGCAACAATGCTTTCTGCATTTTTGGGAGACAGTGTTCAAAATTATCTCAAATATGCCGATGAAGAATTAAAGCAAATAGCTTCTGCTATAAGTTTTTTTTATTATGAAGAAGATAAAAACGATTTTCTTGATGAAGTAAGACAAAAATATGGCAAATTCAATAATTTTCAATTTATAAACGCTCAAAGTCTTACAAAAAGAGACCCTTCTTTTAATCCTAAAAAATCAGTTGTAAAGCTTTATGCAAATATTGATGATTTAGATATTATAAGTGCTGATTTAAAAATGGATATTCTTCAAGATGCACTTGATAATCACTTTACCGATATTAAACATGATGTTTATATTTTGGATGATATAGGAAATATTATTGCAACAAATGACCATGATAATAAAGGCTATAATGATATTGTGGAAAACCTGCCGAAAGAAAGAGAGTATAATACTCCTGTTCTTTTTTCCAAGGTGAAAAATCAGCCCTTAGCTTATTATCAGATGAAAAGTCCAAACTGGACAATAGTTGTAAAAACAACTCCAAATGTTACCAAAAAAACAATTGATGTTCCAAGGCTTAGAATCATTCTTTCCCTTGTTTTTGCAGCACTTTTTATATTTGCGGCAGCTGGAATTTACACCTACTATCTTTATTTGAATATAAGACAATTATTTAAAGGTATAATTGCGATTTCAAAAGGCAGTTATAACAGGAAAATCCGCCTGTTGAAAAGTGTTTTTACTCCGCATGAAATCGTCTTTCTTGAAAAAGAATTTAATTATATGACAAAAAAGGTTGCAAGTTCATATACCGAGCTTTCTGAAAAAAATCTTGAATTAAAACGCTTGGATGAGTTTAGGGCAAGTTTAGTATCTGCAATAAGCCATGAATTTAGAACTCCTCTAACCAGTATAATTGGTTATTCAAGTCGTCTTTTGAGGTCTGATATAAAGGTGGATGATGAGACGAGATTAAAAAGCTTGAGAGTTATAAAACAACAAGCTCAAAGGTTATCAGGCATGGTTGATGATTTGCTTGTAATTCCTGAAATTGAAAGCTTTAAGCTTCAGCTTAATAATGAAAAGCTTGATTTGGCAAAGCTTTTAGAATTAACCATTACCTATGCAAATTATAATGATTCAAAATTTATCGTAAATTCAGCATCTGACCTGCTTCCTGTTTTAGCGGATAATGACAGATTGATTCAGGTATTGGTAAATTTATTTGATAATGCAATCAAATACAACAAAGGCAAGGCTCCGATAGTGATATCCGCAGCGAATGTTGACGGCAAGCCTTGTCTTTCAATTTTAAATAAGTCAGAAATAATTCCTGAGGATAAACTTGAAAAACTGTTTGATAAATTTGTTCGTCTTGATTCTGAACTTACAAGAACCACAAGGGGGACAGGCTTGGGGCTTTTTATTGTAAAAGGTCTTTGCGAAGCTATGAATATCACAATAGATGTTTCAAGCGATGACAATGGTTTTGAAGTCGTGCTTGTATTTAATAATGAACCTAAGCAAAACGTTCAAAAAACAACAGATGATAAAACTGTTAATACTTTTGTTGAACCTCAAGACAGAACTCTGCTTGAATCACAGCTTAATGTAAAACTTAGCAGTGATAAGGCTGGGGCAGTGGATAATCTTTTTTCATAAAATAAAATTATGAACACAAATTTTTATATGCAAAAATGTATAGAGCTTGCTAAAAAATCCGGTGCCGATATCCCGGTAGGCGCTCTTGTTGTAAGAAATAGTGAAATATTGGCTGCATCGCATAATAAAAAAGAAAAATTGCAGCAGGTCTCAGCCCATGCGGAAATCCTTGCCCTGAATGAAGCTGCAGACAAGCTTAAAAATTGGCGCTTAACAGATTGTGATTTATATGTAACTTTGGAGCCATGTCCTATGTGCGCCTGGGCAATTTTAAATTCCGGTATAAAAAATGTTTATTTTGGCGCAAATGATACAAAATACGGCGCTTTTGGCGGAGCATTAAATTTAATGCAATATAATAATTTTAAAACCAAAGTTTTTAGCGGTATTATGGAAGAAGAATGTGAGCAGTTGATTAAAGAATATTTTAGAAACATAAGAAAATGAAAACTATTGATAAAATTTCCATAAAAGAAGAATTGGATAAACTTTATATAAAATATGAAACAAAAAATTTTATAAAAGATGACCCGGTGCAGTTTGTTCATATTTTTAAAAATCCTAAAGATATTGAAATTGCAGGGTTTATATCAGCTCTTTTTGCTTTCGGTAAACGTGAAATGTTTATTAAAAAGCTTTTCTCGCTCTTTAATTTTATGCAAATGCAGCCGTATGAATTCATTGTTAATTTTGATAAAAAAGCATACTGCTCTGATTTTAATTACAGATTTATAAAACCAAATGATTTATTAATCTTTTTTGGAGAATTGAAAAAACTTTATACAAAAGATAAGTCTTCTCTTGAAGAACTTTTTGCAGAAGGTTTTAAAACCTCACTATATAAAGAATACAGGGTTTTTAACTCTCTTCAATACGTTTGTGATTATTTTTACAAAAACCCCGATTTTCTTCAAAATGAAGCAAAATACCCCGGGTATAAATTCATGCTCTCTAATCCAAAAAATAAAGGGGCCATGAAAAGATTAAATATGTTTTTAAGATGGATGATAAGAAAAAATTCCCCCGTAGATATTGGTATTTGGAGCTTTTTAGACCCTTCTGAATTATTAATTCCTCTGGATGTTCATGTTGGCAATATTTCGCGTTCAGCGGGTTTATTAAATAGGAAGCAAAATGATTTTAAATCCGTTATGGAATTAACGGAAATTTTAAAAGAATTTGACCCAAAAGACCCCATAAAATACGATTTTGCACTTTTTGGCTATGGAGTAAACAGGGCTGCTGATTTACAAAAATAACTTAAAAGAAAAATTGTAAAAACCCTTTTTTGTATTAAAATTGTAATTGTATAGGAAACTATACGGCAATCTCAACAGCAAATACAGCAAAAACAAAATGAAACATTCAAAATATTCAATAATAATAATAGGTTCAGGTGCAGCAGGTCTGTATCTTGCGCTTAGCGCCCAAAGGAATTGCCGCACAAAAGACGGTATTCTTGTTGTAACAAAAACAAAAATGGATGAGTGTAACTCTGCGCTTGCACAAGGCGGCATAGTTTCTGTTATGCCTGAAATTAATAAAAATGATAATGTTACATCCCATATAATGGATACAATTAAGGCAGGCTGCGGACTCAATGATTTCAATGTTGTAAAATTTATTTCAGAAAACTCGTCTTACGTTATTAATGACCTTATTGATTTAGGGGTTGAATTTGATAAAAAAGAAGACGGCAGTCTTTCTTTTACGCTGGAAGCGGCGCATTCAATGCCAAGGATTCTACACGCTGGCGGTGATTACACCGGAAAAATGATAGAAGATAGACTTTGTCATCTGGTTAAAAAATCTGATTCAATTGAAGTTTATGAAGATTCTATCGCGGTTGAGCTTCTCTGTGATAATAAAAATGCCTGCCGTGGTGTATTGATTTACAACCCTTCTCTTGATACGTATGAAGCGGTTTATTCAAATGCTGTAGTCCTTGCAACAGGCGGTATTGGACAGGTTTATGAATACACAACAAATCCTGTTGTTGCAACGGCAGATGGTTTGGCGCTTGCACATCTTGCCGGAGCGGAAGTCTCTGATATGGAATTTGTGCAGTTCCACCCGACAGCCCTGAAGGTAAATACAATAGGTGAAAAAGCTAAAAATATGCCCCTTGTTTCAGAAGCTGTGCGCGGCGAAGGTGCAAAACTTTTAAATATAAATAAAGAGCCCTTTATGGAAAAATATCACCCTAAGGCTGAACTTGCACCAAGAGATGTTGTTGCGCGTGCTATTTTTAACGAGATGGAAAAAACTAATGCAAGAAATGTTTATCTTGATATAACATCAATCGGCTTAGATAGATTTAAAACAAGATTTCCTGCTATAACCAACATATGCAATGAAGCCAATATTGATTTAGCAACAGGACTCATCCCTGTATCACCTGCGGCGCATTATTTTATGGGCGGAGTTAAAGTAAATTCCAATATGGAAACAACGATTGAAAATCTTTACGCCATAGGTGAAGTTTCAAGAACAGGGCTTCATGGTGCAAACAGGCTCGCTTCAAATTCGCTTTTGGAGTGTGTAGTTTGTGCATATAAATTGGCAGATACCTTGTCACAAAGGAATCTTGATGCTCCTAAAAGCTTTGATACCAAGATTAAATCTACTCTTGAGATGTATGATTCAAACTTGGCGAATGATATCCTGGAAACCGGTATTTTAAGACGTATGCTGAAAAAAGCCATGTGGCAAAATGCGGGAATCGTAAGAACTCAAAGCGGTTTAAATAATGCTTTAAGGGTAATTGACGATATAACCTTGATTTCAAGAAATTTAAGAGTCTATTCAACAAAAGACGGCTACGAGCTTAGAAATTCCATTATAGCCGCAAAATTAATAGTTGAAGCAGCCTTAAGAAGAGAAAATTCAATTGGTGCACATTATAGAGAAGATATGCCGGAATTGCCAAAGGCACTTGTTGAAAATAGCGGTACATCTGCCTTAAAACTGTAAAAATAAAAGCGGGGTTTAGTAAGCAAAGAGAGAAGAGAAATGGCAAAATTTTTATTAAATGATTTTATGATTAAAGACCACATTATATCTGCCTTAAAAGAAGATGTAGGATATGGCGATATCTCGACAGATTTTATTTGTGCGGATATTGATAAAAATAAAAAGTTTGAAATTCTTCTTAAAACCCGTGAAGAAGGGATTTTATGCGGATGTGACCCGTTTCGTCTTGTGTTTGAAATCTTGGCAAAAGATGATGTTAAAGTCGAATTTTATAAAGAAGATGGTGACAAAATTACTCCAAATGAGCCTATAGCAAAAATTACCGGTTCTCCAAGATATATTTTAACGGGCGAAAGACTTGCACTTAACTATATTCAAAGAATGTCAGGTATAGCTACTTTTACAAAAAAATTTCAGGATATTGCAAAGCCTTATGGTGCAAGAGTTGTAGATACAAGAAAAAATACCCCGAATTTCAGAATTTTTGAAAAATACGCTGTAAAAGTCGGAGGCGGGCATCTCCATAGATTCAATCTTTGTGATTGTGTTATGTTGAAAGACAATCATATTGCACTTATGGGCGGCTCTATTGAAGAAGCTGTGAAGAAAGTTAAACAAAATCTATCTCACGCTCATAAAATTGAGGTTGAATGCGATACGATAGAACAGGTGAAAAAATGTTTAAACTCAGGCGTGGATATTATTATGCTTGATAATATGACGCCTTCCATGGTAAAAGAATGTGTTGCGCTTATCAATAAACAAGCTATTATTGAAATTAGCGGAAGTGTTAATTTGTCAAATCTTGAAGAACTTGCAAAAACAGGTGCCGATATAATTTCAACAAGTGCAATTGTAGCAAAAGCTCCGACACTTGATCTTGCATTTGATTATGCAGGGTAAAATAAATATTGTAAATAAAGACAGAAGATTTATTTGTGTCTTAAAGTTTAACTAAATATAATTGTAAATCAGCTTATTTTTGACTTAAATGTTTCAGAGCAAAATCAATACATTGTACAATGAGCTCATTTCTGCTTATATCAGATTTTGCAGAAAGTTCATCAATGTTTTTTAACATATCAACATCAAGCCTTATGCTTATTACCGTTTTTTCCTGCTTTACTGGTTTAAATTCATTCATACATTTACACCTTTTATTATTGTAGTGTATATTTGGTGCTTAATATATATTTAAAAAATGAATTTATATTGTATTCAAAAATAGAATACATTATGCTATAATCTTTTCAAATAGATTTGAGGTAGAAATGTATTGTATATGCTGTGGTATGAAAATTGGTGATAAAGAGTGCAAATGCCCGCGCTGCGGCTGTATTTTGGATAATATTAAACCAAAGGCAGCTAAAAATAAAAGCTCGGGCTTTATTTTTTGCCCAAATTGCGGCAGCATGTCTTCGAACAATATTTCCGCCTGCCAATATTGTGGATATAAAATTTGAACCTCATTTAGTTTTTGGGAAATTTAATTTGCATCCGTTCCAAAATTGTGCAAACAGATTATTGGTTCCTTCCGGATACTCTACCCCTCCCATTTTTCCGCAAATATATTCTGCACAAAATTCGGCCGGATGTTCTGCTGCATATTCTGAAACTTTGCTTGTGGCAAATATCCCGCTTGCATTAAAACCGCCAAATTTTTTGTCCATCTCAATAAAATTTTTCGGGTTGCCGATAAAATCAAGATAGTGTGATAGCTCATGGATAAAATTATCTTTTGATTTTGTCGTTGGGTGGTGGCACATATGAAAATCTTCTTTTGCGAGTTTATCCGCTGATTGCCAATCAAAATTAGGATTTAAATAAATGCAGTTTTTAAAAGTTTCCATATTGTATTCAAATTCTGCAACAGTTTTTTCGTCCATATCATTCAGCGCTTGTGTTTTTATACTTAAACCGCTAAAAATTTCTTTATTACCTATTGCTTGTATTAAATCTTCTATTGCCTGTGTGCAGGTATTTGCTTGCTCAATATTTAAAAATTCTGCATCAATACCAAATTCTCTAAGATATCTTGAGGCTTCATTGGTTGATGAAAAAGTTATTTCACTGCCGGTTAAAAACCTTTCAGGAACTTCAGGAAACTTTAAACTTAAATTGCCCATATTTTCTCTTAAATATTTTTCAATATCAGCGGGCAAAAATTCTTTAGACATCAAGGCTGCTGTTGCATGGGAATTGAACGCTTCTAAGTTCGTGCTGTTGCATATTCTGAAAGGCAAAGTTGAGCTGCTTCCTTCATAAAACAGATTTGCACTTTCATATCGTGCTTTTGGATTATTTGAGAAATTTAAAAAATCTCCAAAACCTTGATAAATCAGATACTTTGGGTTTTTTGAACCTACAAAGCCTTTATTAAATAAATCTTTTGTAATCTGCTCAATATTTTTCCAATCTGTATTTTTATTGAAAGACAATGTATAGTTGTTTTGTATTTTTGTTACCTGGCTGAATTTTTTTAAGAGCAGGTTACATGTTCGCAAAGTTAAATTATGAAAGAGTTTATCATCGCTATTTAGCTCGCAAAATTCCTGTACAACGGCATATACTTTTCCTAAAAGTGTTTTATCCTGAATGCTTGAATTTATTCCATAAATATTTTTTAGTTTTGAATTAATTATTTGTGCAACATTAGATGAGGTTGAAAATCGGTCAGGTGCAGAAATTTTGCTTGCATTGGTGCCTTCAAGCTTATGTGTTATAGAATTTATTGGAATATTTGCTGCTATTTTTTGAATATCCATTATGCTTTATTAAACAAAATTTTTATTCAAAAATTGCTTATAGAAAAGATTTTACTTATCAATCTCATCTTTTAATTTGTATGCGGCGGTTAAAAGCGGGTCAATTGTGGATGAAAAAGCCGGTGAATAGGTTAAATCAAGATGCAGAAATTCTTGCACGGTTAAATTTGCCCTCAAGGCTGATGTTACTGTATAAATTCTCTTATCAGCATCCCCAACGCCTACTGCCTGTGCTCCTAAAAGCTCACCAGTTCTTTTGTCTGCTACAAGTTTTACGGTAATACTATTGGAATCAGGCATATATCCTGGCTTATCTCTTTTTGTAACAGTTGCTGTAATGGGCTCTATACTGGAGTTTTTGGCAAAAATTCTGGCCTTTGTTTCCGTTAATCCTGTTGTGGACATTGAAAAATCAAAATAGCTTGTAACTGCTGACCCTAAAATACCGTCAAATGCTTCATAAACTCCGTTTGTATCGGTATTTACATTAATACCTGCAACACGCCCCTGTTTATTTGCAATGGTTCCAAGTGCTGCATACATTGGTCTTTTGGTTATAAGGCAGGTTTCTTCCGTGCAATCGCCCGCAGCCCAGATATGCTCAATATTTGTCCTCATTCTGTTATCTGTTTTGATACCGCCCGTGATGCCAATTTCAATCCCTGCTTCTCTTGCAAGTTCTACATTTGGGACAACCCCTGCTGCTACTACGCAAAAATCAGCATGGAGGGTTTTTCCGTTCCTTGTAACGGCACCTGTAAATTCCTTTGTTCCGATAAACTCTATTATTTCATCATCTAAGATAAAATCTACATGTTTGCCGTCGCGCTTTGTTATGTAATCCTTTATTATAGTGCTAATTTCAGGGTCGAACTGACTCATTATTTCGTGGTTTCTTTCTACTACTGTAACGTTGAGTCCGTTTTTTACAAAAGCTTCTAAAATTTCTATCGCAATATACCCGCCGCCCAAAATTATTGCACTCTTTGATTTTTCCATCTTTTCTTTGATTTTGATACCATCATCTAAAACCTTTAAATGGAAAATATTTTCAAGATTAATATTTTTTACCTTTGGTGTATACGGTCTGGAGCCAACACAAAGTACTAATTCATCATAATTTACTTTTTTTATTTCACCGACACCATTTACCATAGTGTTAAAAATAACACTTTTTTCATCAGGCAGAATCCGCGTACATTTATGATTTAAAAATACATCTATTCCCTGTTTTTTAAAATCCTCCGGCGTTCTTATGATTAAATTCTGGTAGCTTGGTACTGAACCTTTAATATAATAAGGCATACCGCAGGCAGAATATGAAATCATATTTTCCATAGTATAAAGTTCAACAATATTTTCAGGGTTTACCCTTTTTGTTTTGGCGGCAGTTTTGGGGCCTGCGGCGCACCCTCCTATAATAACGATTCTTTTCATGATAGTATTTAGAATAATAAAGGAGGATAAACTTTGCATTTGACAGGCGGGCTATTTAAAGGTAGGATTATTTCCACCCCAAAAGGTGAAAAATTTAATGTGCGCCCAACTTTATCCAAGGTGCGTGAAAGTGTTTTCAATATTCTATATTCTTATTATGGCGATTTTTCCAATCTTTCTTTTCTTGATATGTTTGCAGGTTCCGGCATTATGGCACTTGAAGCATACTCTAGAGGATTTAAAAACATAACGGCAATTGAAAACGACTCCAAAGCCTTTTGCGCCGCTAAAAAAACTTTTTCCTTGCTTGATTCTTCTTTATCTTGCGGCGGTATTAATATTATCAAGGGTGATTCTTTAAAGATAGTATCTAAATTTGAAAAATTTGATGTTATTTATATTGACCCGCCTTGGGAATTTGATTACGAGCCCATAATCTCTTGTGCTCTTGAAAAACTTACTCCAAATGGCATAATTGTTGCTGAATATGATAAAAAACTTTCAAATTTACCTTCCGCACCTGCTCCTTTTAAAGAAAAAATCTACGGCAGAACAGGAATTAATTTTTATAAAAAATAAGTTTAAGTATTCCGTTTTAATTTAATCAACATCTTGAAAAGCATAAAAATTAGGTTATAATAAAGATACAAGATAGTTTGATACGGTAAATTCTCGGCACCGGGCCAACAGGCGACAGAGGAACAGTCCGAGTCCTCATAATCAGACTATCTTTTTTAATTTTCTAATTTTAGATTCATCGCATCTGTGAAAAGTTGTAAGATAATTTTCTTTGCCATCTTGTGTAGTTTTAACTACGATTTCATATAGTTTATTATTGACGTTTTTAAAAAATCTGAGATTTCCTTTTCTATCAGTAAATAACTCATCATAATTTCTAACAATTTCATTAATTTTTTCATAATCATAAAATTTTAAATCAGGATGATTAATTTTATTTTTCAATAAACTGTCCATTGAAAATTTTATTGTAGAAAACCTTGCATTTAATAGCTTTTTGCACTTTTTATTAAGGCTGCCTATATAGTAATAATTATTTAGAATCTCCTTGTTAAATTTATTGCGAACATAGTTGATTGATTCCTTTTGATTTAATAATGATATTGATACTAAATATTCTTCAGCCTTTGTATAAAAGGTTTTTAAATTCTTATATTCTCTGCCAGTCTCCATTGATTTTTTGCTGTGTTACGATTTTTCAGTTTCTATTTCTTTATCTGCTGAAGTTTCGTAAAAAATACTCATACCTTTTGTAGTGTGTTTTGGGTAATTGTCTTTCATCTCATCGATTTCTTGTTCTATGCCGTAGGCAGCAATTTCTTCATTTGTAACACGGCCGTCTCCGTTTTTATCAATTTCTGAAAAATTATTTAAAACAGTTTCTAGAAGTGAACTTGAATAATTTGAATTATAGCAAAGTTCACACAATTGCTCATATGTTAAACCGTTTCTTGACATACTTGTTGTATAATTCTGCAGCTCATCCTTTGAAATTATCCCATCCCCGTCTTTATCAATTTTTCCAAAATTATTTGTTAGATAATTTACAAACGTATAATTCAACTGTTTTTTATCAACATCTTCACTTGGGTTTGTAATGTTTTCAAGACTCAATCCCTTTCCTGAAACACCTGTCATTAGCTGGGCATAATTTCCAACCAATCCATTTATAGCTTGCAAAAATAAGCTTGAACCATTGAGTCTGTTTGCCATTACAAAATTTCCTTAAATTTTAACCACACTAATATTTTAATGATTTTTTGATAAAATCAACACCTTTAAATGAATGACTCCCGCTGTATGTAAAAAACGGGAGTCATAATCAAAATGTCAAATTATATTACAGATTTGCAAGCTTAGTGTGAAAATCTGTTTGGGATTCAAAATTATAAGCTGCTCTTAACAATGGTTCTTCTTGAAGTACTTGGCTGATTAACTGCATGCCAATCGGCATACCGTCTTTATCGAACCCTGCAGGGATGCTTATAGCAGGAGCACCGATTAAGTTAGCGCAAATTGTACCAATGTCTGTCAAATACATTGCAAGCGGGTCTTCATTTCTTGAACCGATATCAAATGCGGTTGTGGGGCAAGTAGGGCTTATTAAAACATCAACTTCTTTAAATACACGGTCAAAATCATCTTTAATTAAGCGTCTTAACTGCTGTGCTTTCTTATAATAAGCATCATAATAACCGCTTGAAAGAGCATAGGTCCCAAGCATTATACGTCTTTTAACCTCATCTCCGAAACCTTCTTTTCTTGTTTTTGTGTACATTTCCATAAGGTTTTTGGCATCTGCTGTTCTGTGACCGTATTTTACGCCGTCAAAACGTGCAAGGTTAGAGCTTGCTTCAGCTGTTGCAATAATATAATAAACACCGATTGAGTGCTTTAATAAAGGTAAAGACACTTCTTGCACTGTTGCGCCAAGCTTTTCATAAACTTTAATAGCATCTTCGACTGCTTTTTTAACGCAATCAGATACCCCTTCACCCATCAATTCTTTAATAACGCCGCATTTTAAAGCCTTAATATCGTTTTTAAAGGTTTTTGAGATTTCTCCCACAGGCATATTTAATGATGTTGAATCTTTTGGGTCATATCCTGCAATTGTTTCGTATAAATCAACAATATCTTCTGTGCATCTTCCAAAAGGACCAATCTGGTCCAATGATGAAGCAAAAGCAATTAAACCGTATCTGGAAACCCTGCCGTATGTAGGTTTAAACCCTGAAATACCACAAAAGCTGGCTGGAAGCCTGATGGAACCTCCCGTATCAGAACCAAGAGCAACAGTAGCTTCAAGTGCTGCAACTGAAGCTGCAGAACCGCCTGAAGAACCTCCGGGTACCTTGTTTAGATTGTGTGGGTTATGAACTTTTTTAAACGCAGAATTTTCATTTGATGAACCCATTGCAAATTCATCCAGGTTTGCCTTACCTATAACGGGAACAAGGTTTTCTCTCAATTTTTTACTAACCGTAGCATCATATGGAGATACGAAGTTTTCTAAAATCTTACTTGATGCTGTTGTTTTAAATCCTTTTAAATTGATATTATCTTTTAATGCAAGAGGAATACCTGCCATTTTGGGTAAATTTTCGCCTTTTGCAATTTTTTCATCAACCTTTTTTGCGGTTTCAAGCGCATACTCTTTTGTTAGAGAATTATAAGCGCCGATTTTATCTTCGACATTATCTACTCTTTTATAGCTTTCTTCAACCAGTTCAACTGCAGAAACTTCCTTTTTTAAAAGAGCTTCTCTCATTTGAACCGCTGTCTTTTTCAATAATTCCATTTAAAAACTCCCGTTTAAATTTTATTTTGGTGTAAAATTATTTTATGTCAAACAAAATTAAAGGTAAATACGGTGAAGAAATTGCCGTAAATTATCTTATTAAAAATGGCTGTAAGATTGTAGAGAAAAATTACCGTTTTTCAAGATATGGAGAAATTGATATTATCGCTCTTGACGGTTCAATACTATGTTTTATTGAGGTTAAAACAAGAACTTCAGATAGATTTGGCACTCCTTTTGAAGCGATTACAAAAACAAAACTCAATAAAATAAGGAAATGTGCATTTTTCTATCTCCAAAATTCTAAAATCCATTATAAAAAATTTAGAATTGATGCAATATCTGTTTTCTTAAGTGCAAAAGAAGACGTCAAGGAACCTGTAATAAAATATATTAAAAATATTGAGTTTTAGTTACAAAATGTAAAATTTACTGCAATATTTTATCTTCAGGTGTTTTGTACCTTTTACACACCTTGGTAATTCTTAAATAATGTTGGAAAAAATAAATGATTGGTTTGCAAGATTTATATACAAAATTTTCAAATACTGCATTCAAAGGCGGGCTAAAACCCGCTCGCAATGCGCTGTCTACCCCCCCCTTCACCTTTTTAGGCAATATTAATACATCAAATCTTGCACCTTTGCAATCTGATACAGTTTCTTTCACAGGTATCAGTGTTTATGATAAGAACAAAGGAAAACTTGCCAGAAAGGCTGATTGCCCCAAAACATCAGAACTGGAGCTTATTCATACTGCCCGAAAAGCAAAAAAACAAAGCTCAGAGGATGATTCATCCAAGAAAATGGATTACCGTGCTTTTGGATTATACAGAGAAGTTCTACCCGTTGCGTCAGAAGTTCATGAACAAGCGAAAAAGCTTGAAAAACCATTTGAATTGAAAATGTGTGTTTTTGATTCTCTTGTAAATGGTACAGGTAAATTTGCCAGAAGCAAACCGATTGCTAAAAAAGAAACAAGAGTAAAAAGTACGCAATCTATTGCAAAAAAGACTGCTGCAAAGCTTTCTGAACTTGTTGGAGATGATTATAATTACAATATTCAAGTATCTCCTATTTTTATAAAAAGTAAAATCCATGACCTCCTTGGTGCAAGGTTAATACTTACCAATGGTTCACCAGCTGAAATGAACAGTGTTATTAATAGATTAATTGAACTAATGGAAAATAGTGATAAACCTATTAAAATTAAATCCATAAAAAATTATGGCAGTCACCCTTATCTTTCTCCATCTAAATTAGACAAGCTTGAATCTGCAAGCTATAAAGTCAGCAAGGATTTTCCAGAAGTGGCAAACAAGAAAAAGATTTCAGGATACACAGCAACACATATTGTATTTGAAATGAATAACGGTATTGATGCTGAAATTCAAATATTGGGAAGAGGGGTTGCAAGAGTTAAAGAAATTGAAGATATTTGTTATAAAGGACTTCAAGGTAAAGCAATTTCCGGGTTGCCTGAAGTTTCAAAAGCACTTAAAGCAATAAGCAAAGATGATGATAGATGTATTGAATATTATAAATATATAGCTTCAGCTTATGATACTGCTAGGGCAAAATGGGATAAAATGCCGGATGAAGAGCTTAAAAAACAGAAGTTTCCTTCAATTGATACAAAAAAATTCCCGGCATGTCTTGATTTAAATAATATTGAAGCTGAACTTAAAGAGCAAGCTTTAAGAAAAAAGCGTAAAGGGTACTAATTTTAAATATCTTAAAAAACTTGAAACCATCCTTTCTTTGTAGTACAAATTTTATTGTACTTAGTTCACAAAGTAAGGAATTAATATGGTTAAAAAACTTATCACAGAAGACACTAGAATGTTCTTAACCGGAAATGAAACCATAGCCTACGCTGCAAATGCTGCAGAAGCTGAGTTTATGTACGGTTATCCTATTACACCGCAAAACGAAATCATGCATACCTGGTGTAAATTACTTCCAAAAACAGAAGCTGGTTTTCTTCAAACAGAAGATGAAATTTCAGCCGGTTTTTCTACAATTGGCGGTATTTTAGCAGGTAAAAGGGCTTTTACTGCAACTGCAGGCCCCGGCAATGTTATCATGCAGGATGCTCAAAGCATGGCTGAAATGATGAGAATACCATTTGTTTGTGCGGTTATGCAAAGAGGCGGACCTTCTACAGCTACGGTTATTTACGCTCAACAAGAAACAAGATTAACATGCTTTGGCGGAAACGGTGAAGGCTTCAGAATCGTTTATTCAACAGCAGGTCACCAAGACCTTTATGATTATATGATTAAGTCATTCAATACTGCTTGGAAATACAGATTCCCGACATTTATGTTAGCTGACGGTTATCAAGGTAAAATGAGAGAACCTGTTACATTATATGACCCTGCTTCACGCGGTATCAAAATGGAACCAACTCCTGCATTCTTAAGAGCTCAAGGCAAAATTGATGTAGATAGAAAAGCAAATCACATGAGAAATACATTCAACCTTGAAGAAGAATTAATGGAAGTTCTTGATTCTTATCAGGCTGAATTTGATAGAATTTCTCCTGAGATTGAAGAATATCTTGAATACAAAGCAGAAGACGCTGAAATTCTTATTATAGCTCACGGTATCGTTGCACGTTCAGCTATGACAGCTGTTGATGAATTAAGAGCAAAAGGTATTAAAGCTGGTTTATTCAGACCTATTACTTTAAGACCGTTAGCTGTTAAACCTTTAAGAGCAGCTGTTTCTCGCGCTAAACAAGTATTGTTTACAGAATCTGCAAACGGACAATTGGCTCAAATGGTACTAGAAAAAATCTACGGACTTCAAACTCCATACTCAACTTTATTCAAGATGGGTGTTGGCGTTACAGGTGATGACATTGTTCAAAAAGTTGAACAAATGGTAAAAACACCTGCTACTGTGTAGTTTTTAACTATGAAATATAATAAAAGTAAAAAGAATTAAATGAGGATAAATAAATGGTTCAAATACTTGATGTTACTCCGGATTTAGCGAAAGCGCAAAACGCTGAAGCTGGTGCAAGCAAATTTTGCCCCGGATGTGGTCATGGTATGATTTTAAAAACTTTAGCTCATACTATTGACGATTTAAATCTTCAGGAAAAAGCTGTTTTTGGCTGCGATATCGGTTGTTCGCTTCTTTCCTGGAATTATATGAATGTTGATTCTGTTCAAACACACCACGGCAGAACAACTCCTGTTATCTATGGTGTAACTCGTGCTAATCCTGGTACTGTTGGTATTGCTTATATGGGCGATGGTGGCGGTCTCGCAATCGGTTCACAGCACCTTGTAAATGCTGCAGTTCGTGCTGAAAATATGCTTATCGTACTTGCAAATAATACAAACTACGGTATGACAGGCGGACAAATGGCTCCAACTACAATGCCGGGACAAAAAACAGAAACCACTCCGTATGGTCGTGATTGTGAAGTAACAGGCAAACCTGCACGCGGTGCTGAAATGGTTGCTTCAATCGTTGACCCTGAAAAAGGTTATGTAGCAAGAGCTTCTGTTTCAAATTTGAGAAGCCTTAAAAAGACCTTTACAAAGGCTCTTAAAAATGTTGAAAAAGGCGGATTTTCATTTGTTGAAGTTCTATCTATCTGCCCTCTTAACTGGAGAACTAATAATGAAGGTACTTGGGACAGATTAAAAACTATGGAATCATTCTTTGAAGTTAAAGAATTTGTTTCAAGAGAAGGATTGGAGTAAAAATTATGGCAAGAACAAGAATAGTATTAGCCGGTGAAGGCGGACAGGGCGTTCAATCTATCGCAAAAATCCTTGTTGAAGCAGGTTATGAAGCCGGTAAAGAAATTTTATACATCCCAAATTTCGGTGTAGAACAAAGAGGCGGTGTTTCAATCGCTTTCTGTCAGGTTGCTGATGAAAAAATTGGTGAACCAAGATTTTCAAAAGGCGATATCGTAATTATGTTGTCTGATAGAGCAATCGACAGATGTTCTGATTACGCTAACGAAAATTCTACAGTAATTTATGATTCATCAGTTTGTTCTAAAAAACCAACATGTAATGCTAAAGAAATCATTGCAGTTGAAGCAAACAAAATTGCAAATGAGCAATTGAGCGCAAGAGTATTTAACATCATCGTTTTAGGTGTTTTACTTGCTGCTACAAATGTTTTAAAACTTGATGATATCAAAAATGCTATGGAAATGGCTCTTGGCAAGAAATTTGATGCTAAACCCGAACTTCGCGAGCTTAACTACAAAGCTCTTGAAATGGGTATGAATATGATACAGAAAGCAGGTGTATAAATGTCAACAGTTGAACATAAAGGGTTTAAGGTAGAAAATGTAGCCAAAGGAAAAGCTGATTGGTACTGTTTTACAGACCTTTGCAAAGGCTGCGGGCTTTGTATTGTAAAATGCCCTAAAAAATGTCTAAATTGGTCTAAGGAAGTTGGTATTTATCAAACTCCTGCGGTTGAACCAAACCCTGAAGAATGTATTGCATGCGGTACATGTGCTCTAGTGTGCCCTGATAGTGCGATTAAAGTAAATAAAAAATAAGCTGTTATAAGCTTTTAAAATAAAAATTCCTCCCTATTTTTAAATAAGGAGGAATTTCTTTATTGCAATGTGGTTATTTTGCAGGCATTTTTGTTGTAAAAAGAGCTGCTGCTCTTTTAAAAACCCCAAGCTTTTTAGGCTTGTAGTTTGTTATGGCTCCATCTTGAGCAGCTGCATTTGTATTAGTTTTCTCAGCTTCTTTTTCTTCATTTTCTTCGTTGATTGAGTTGATTAATTCCATATATGGAGCTGCAAGTTCCAATAATATATCTTGTGCATATTTATTATTCTCGTCATCAAAGAATGGCAGCTTTGCAAGTTCTGCAGCTTCCCATCTTGCATCTATGTCAAAAAATTCAGACAGCATCATAAAATCTAATAATTTTCTTGTAAAACTTCTCTTTTCTTTTATATTTCTATCTATTCCTTCTGCTTCATCAAGTTTATCAAGTATATCTCCATATCTTTCTTCATCATCCTCAAGGCAGTAGCGAAGCATTTTTCTGCTGTCCTCATCTTCAATGCCTAAATAAAATTCTACAAAATTGTCAATCTGTCTTTTATCGGAAATTTTTTCGTGGATATCATCTTTCTTTTTTTCAAATGTGTCTGCAACCCGTTCATCTTTTAATTTTTGCGCTGCTTGTTTTCCTGTAAAAGTATAGTATCTAGTTAATGGGGTAAAACTAATATTCATCTTCTCTATTCCTAAGCTTTTTTGTGTATCAAATAAAGAATCCTGAAAATATATTTTTGCTTTTTTATAGCATTTTGCGTGTTTATTGTTACAATTATTTATAAAACTTTTTAAAAAACAAAAAAGCCTTTAAGAATATTCTTAAAGGCTTTTTACTGAAATTATGAAAATAATGATTAATTATTAATTAATTGCATCTTCAATTAATTCTGTTTTAACTTGATTATACAAAACGCCTGAAAAATATTTTTTGCTATCTTGTATTTATAAAAAATATCCCTGTCTTAAAAAAGACAGGGATAAGTTAATTCTTCTTTTATCCTTTTTTACGCACTGAATGCTGATACTATTGGTGCATTCATATCATTACTGCTTAATGTACTGTTAATGTAAATAAATGTCCATGAAAACATAATGATTGTCATAATCAGCAAACCGGCAAGAAGAAAATTTACCACTTTTGCTTCGCTCATAAAAACTCCATTTTTAGTTTGCGCTTTAAAAAGGTTTTAAACGAGAGGAAACCCTTTTTCAGCTTTGAACCACAGTAATTCTCTTTTGTTTAAATTTTGGGTTTAACCCCATGCAAGTTCTCTGCATCCTTCTGGAAGCTGTGCTTTTGAAATATCTATGTCATTTCCAAAAGCATTTTGGTCATTGCGAGCTACAGGACCCGCAGTTTCATTTAAATCTCTTTCTTTTAAGTGGTTAACACCGCTTACTGATGAAACTCCTGTTAAAGCACCGAAATTACTCATTTTTACTACTCCTTTGTTCTTACAAAATTGATTCTTGAATTGCTCCTCAATTATATAAAAACTATATACTTTATATGATTTCAAGATATACTTTTTTTGTTACAAACCTTAACAAAGTTAAAAGTAATTAATAATAACAGGTTTAAATTTTTTTTAAAAAAGCTTGGTCTATGGGCTTTTTATGACCATTTCACAGTGTTTACAATCAAATTCAAGTTCATATTTTTCGCCTTTTTCATCCTTTAAAAAAAGCTTATCTGCTCGATTATTATTTTTTAAGCACATGTTAAGTGCATACCTTATGCAGTGTTTTGTGCGCATTAATTCTCTACCTTTGGTTTTTATGCCTGATTCCATTGAGTATTCAAGTATATTACACCCGCATTTTTTATAAAAATCTTTTGCTTCTGCATTATGAACATTTAATCTGTAATCCCCTGTTTCCTTTGGGAATTGAGTTGTTTTAACAGGAGCCTGTGCTTCCATGGTGTAGTTTTTAATTCTTTCTTGTATAAGTTTTTCTAAAATTTCGCGTCTAAGTCTGTTTATTTCCGAAATAGGCAGAAAATAAGGTTTTTTCCAAATAAAATCAATATCATTTAGATAAAAATCACTCTCCCCGATTTTTTGAAGGGCTGAAAGCCAATTTTTCTGTGCGCTTTCAGGATTTTTTGCATCTTGTCCTGAAAAATTTAATATAACATGATTTTTATTCTCATCAATCGCCTCAATTGAATTATCTTTTATGGTAAAACTAACCGCAATACGTCTTTTTGTCTTTGAATTTTTTAATATATTTTCAAAATTTACATCTTTATTTCTATATATTTTGCTTCCTGCCTTAATTTCTGGCATAATATTCGGGTAAATTTCAACTTGTGATTTGTCTGCCCCCGATATTTTTGTTAAACCTGCAGCTTTAACCGAATTAACTAAAAACCCATTTAAATTTCCATTTTTATCAATAAAACAAAGCCCGTCCTGCGGCATTATTTGAAGTTCTCTATCCAGTTTAAAATAATTTTTACCAGTTTCTTTTACTCTGCCAAGATATTCTCCTTTTGAATTTGGTGCATCAAAATTAAAGATTTTTTCTTCACTAAGCGGCTTTCTGCCTTCTAAAAAATATTCACAAAAATCTCTGTTAAAGCTCTTTTTGGGGTCGGCATCAAAATCAGTGAAAATTTTTCCGCTTGATAATTGCCTAAAGCCTTCTTTTGAGCGATTTTTGATAATTTCATCCAAAAGTTTTCGATAATAACTTACAGTATTTTTTATATAGTTTACATCTTTTAATCTACCTTCAATTTTAAAAGACGTAACCCCTGCATTTATAAGTTCTTCAAGCTTTTTTGCTGCCATAAAATCTTTCATACTGAGTAAATATTTATCTTTTGCAACAATTTTTCCATCTTCTTGAATAAGGCTGTATTTTTTCCTGCAGGCTTGTGCGCACTCTCCCCTGTTTGCGCTTCTTCCCCCGATTTTATAACTTAAGTAACATTGCCCCGAATATGATACACAAAGGGCGCCATGGATAAATGTTTCAATTTCAATATCTGTAGAATCGGAAATTTCTTTTATCTGCTTCAAGCTTAATTCTCGTGCAAGAATTACTCTTTTTATTCCGATATTTTCAAAAAATTTTACTTTATCCAAAGTTCGAATATCACACTGGGTGCTTGCAACGAGTTTGATATCGGGTAAATTACCCATATAAGCCTCATTTAAAATTCCAAAGTCCTGAATAATCACCCCGTCAGCGTGTATTTTATGCAGCTTGTTGATAAGTTCAACCGCGCCTTTAAGCTCATTGTCATCCAATATTGTATTTAAAGTAATGTAAATCTTAACATTAAATTTATGTGCATAATTTATAACATCTTCAATATCAGAAAGTGAATTACCGGCATTTTTCCTTGCACCATAAAGATTTGCACCCATATAAATGCTGTCTGCTCCATAATTTATTGCAGCAATTGCACATTCCTTATTTTGCGCCGGTGCCAATAATTCAAGATATTTTATCTTTTCCATAGCTTTCCTTGTTTATTGAGCATTTATGTTTAAAATGATAAAGCTCAAATATTTTTGCAAAGTAACAAAACTTGCACAATATAGAGTTTCTAATTAAAATAATATTATGTCAATTTTAGATTTTACACAAGAAAACCAAATGCTTTTTGACCCTGGGTATTCTGCCTCTATTGCAAGGGTTTCAGGGAATATTGAGTATATGTATGAGGCTTTTTCAAATATTCCTTCTCCAAAACAAAAGAGGTTTCAATTTTCAATTTTATACCCTAAATTCTTAAAAGCTGTTGATTTAAACGCAGCATTTTATTTGGGGTGCATGTTATGGGGTGTTTATCTTAAAAGTTGTCCGGATAAAGAAATTGTCAATAATCCTTGTCTTGACACTGAGTTTAGCGATGATTGTTTTTATGAAGTTGATTTTCTGTATAATTTCATAAAGCAGGGCTTAAACCGTGATGCTAAATATTATCTAAATAAAACATACAGCCCAAATCCTCTATATTTGAAGGTTTTAGAAAATTATAGAGAATTTCTGTCTTTAAATAAGGGGTTTGTAAATGTTAAAAAAACGGACGATATTTTGCTGCCCAAAACCTTAAAAACTCCAAATGAGACAGATTTGAAACTTATTTATGAAGCTATTTTAAATGCCGTAAAAGAGGATAATCTGGAGATTTTATTTACTGTTGCAGATAAGATATTATAATTTATGTATAAAAAAGAAAAAAGTAAAAAAATTAATATTGATATAAAAAATATGGGTGTCGATATTGATAAAAACGAATACAGACAAATTGTACTATCTGGCGAAAACAATCCTGAAAAAATATTTTTAAAACAGTACAAAAATAATAAAAAATAATTCAAAAGAGCTTGTAAATAAATAAAAATTAGTGATATACTGATTCTACATCTTTTAGTTTCGGAGTATTTATTTGGAAAGTAAAAAAGAACAATTTGAAATATTATCAAAAGAACTTCTTGGAAAGCTGAATGATGCAAACCATATGACGCATCTTGAATTTCCTTTTGGCTATACTTTATCTGAAGAGCTTGAAAAAAAATACTTTGATGAAGGTGCTGAATTACGCCTGATTACAGTCAGAAGCATGATTATAATTGATAATTCGTTTAAAAAATTTAAAATTTTTCCCACCCATGACATTATGAAAACCTATATTGAAACTCAAAAAGAGCTTCTGATTGAGTGGAAAAAAGAGGCGGAAAATACCTATTCTAAGCTGTTTTCAACAAGTGAAAATTTTAAAGAGGAATTTAGCGAATTTAAAAAAACCCTTGCAAAAATTGAAGGTGATATTAATCGCCTCTCTATGGCTGCAATTAAGGCTGCGGCAAGCCCTAAAGAAGCCAAGGAGCTTGATGAGGAATACTCAGGGGCTACACAAGGCGGATTTTCAGAATTTATCCACAATACTATAACAAATCTTTTTAAGTAAATAAAAAAGCCGTATTAGCTTGATTTTGCGTCTATTACACTATTTTTATCACCATACTTATTCTGTTTGTGGTCTTGTTTTCATGTCTGTATGAAAAGAAAAATTCATTATCTTTACATGTCTTAAAGTGGCTTATATCTATAGTTTTGAGCCCGGCTTCCATTAATTGGGCTGCATTTATTTTTGCTAAATCGGGGTAAACTTTATCATTCTTAAATCTGAAAAACTCGGTAGTGTTTGGGTTTTGGATGGTTCCTTTTAATTTTTCATAAACTTCAATACCTGTTTCAAATGCCTCTTGCCCTATACAGGGGGCAATTGCAGCTATTATATCGGAAGGTTTTGAGTTAAAATTTTCGACCATTAATTTTACACCTTTCTTGCAAATTGAATCAGCCGTACCGCGCCAGCCGGCGTGAAGCCCTGCTGCTACCTTGTTTTTGGGTTCATATAAAATAACCGGTGTACAGTCTGCAAAGTTTAAAATCGTTGCACTGCCTGGTTTATAAAGTATTACACCATCTGTATTATCAATAAAATCAGGGGTTTTGCTTGCTATTGAAATATTTGATGTATGGGTTTGTTTTATTTCAATCAAATTTTCATCATTAATTTTCAAATAGTCTAAAACAAGCTTTCTATTTGAATCTGCGAGGTTTTTTAAATTTTCATCTCCAGTTTTTATAAAACTTTCTTTCGTTGTAAAAAGATGCTTAAAATCAGCCTGAAACTCATCCATAACAGTGCTTTTCAGGATTTTTTTGTCTTTGCTGCCGCTTTTTATTGTATCAAAATAAAACATAGTTTTTTGCTTTTCTTTAGCTGTGAAAGGATTTTAGGGCTTTTTCAACTATTTTTTCAAATTTTCAAAGATATTTAAAAACCCGGGAAATGAAGTCTCTACCCACTCAAAATCATTGATTTTACAGGGTTTTTGGCTGATTAATCCTGCAATATACCCCATCATTGCAATTCTGTGGTCATGATAGCAGTCAACCTCTAAATCCCCTTTAAATAAACCATTTCCGCCATTTTTGCCTTCGATGATAAAGCCATCTTCTGTGCCTTGGATATTTACGCCAAATTTCCTCAATTCCCGCTCTACACAGGCAATTCGGTCAGATTCTTTATTTTTTAAATCCCCCGCATCTTTTATTATGGTTTCACCTTTTGCCTGACTTGCCAGAAGTGCAATAACAGGAATTTCATCAATTAATCTTGGGATAAGGTCTCCGCTGATTTCACACCCTTCCATGTCGGGCGAATATTTAATTCTAATATCGCCAACTTCTTCATTTGAAACTAAATCACAGTTTAGTACATCAATATTGGCTTTCATACGTTTCATAACGTCAATAAGCCCGGTGCGCGTAGGATTCAGTCCTATATTTTTTAATATTACATCGGAATCTTTGATAATGGCAGCTGCAATCATAATAAAGGCAGCGCTTGAGATGTCTCCGACCACGTTTAAATCCTTTGGCATCAATGGAGTTTGACTTATTGTAGCAGCAAAAAGTCCGTTTTTATTGTAGTTTTCAACGTTTGAACCGAAAAATTTCAACATTCTCTCTGTATGGTCTCTGGATAAGTGCGGTTCAAGCACGGTAGTCTTGCCATTTGGGGTTTGCAATCCCGCAAGAAGCAATGCAGATTTGACTTGAGCAGAAGCTATAGGGCTTTTGTATTCAATTCCCTTAATGTTTGCTTGTTCTATAACAAGCGGAGCCTTGCCATCATTGCTTTTTATCGCGGCGCCCATAAAACTTAACGGCTCAATAATTCTTTTCATAGGTCGCTTGGATAGGCTGATATCCCCTGATAGTGTGCTATTGAAATTTTGAGCTGAAAGTAATCCCGCCATAAGCCGCATTGTTGTGCCTGAATTTCCGCAATAAAGTTCTTTTTTTGGCGCTCTGTAAGCATTTTTCGCATCTAAAACCACGGTATTTTCATCAATAAATTGAATTTCGCACCCAAGTTCCTTTAAAATTTCAAGTGTAGCAAGGCAATCAGCCCCTGTTAAAAAATTTGAAATTTTAATTTTACCTTTTGTAAGTGACCCTATGATTAAACTTCTATGAGACATAGATTTATCAGGCGGAGTCTTAATTTCGCCACGAAGTGGTGCTGAAAAACCTTGTGTAATAACGCTTTTACGCATCTTCTGCAATTTTCCTTACAAAGTTTGGAACACAAAATACAGCTTTGTGTAAATCTGTATTATAAAGTTTTGAATTTTTTTCAATTTCTTTTGCTCTCTGCATATCTGCAACTTCAGGCACCTCAAGGGTTTCAGAGCAAAATGCCCAGCTCCAGTATCCGCCCGGATAGGTTGGAATAGGTCCTGCATAAGGCTTTACGTGTTTAAATACTTTTCTCAAAAGCCTGTACATCATTCTCATTTCTTTTGGGTTTGCAAATGGTGATTCTGACTGTGCTGCAACGATTCCGCCTTCTTTTAGGCTGTTTTTAACGTTAGTATAAAATTCTTCGGTGAAAAGTCCTTCACCAGGACCCATTGGGTCTGTTGAATCTATTAAAACTACGTCGTAGCAAGCCTTTTTATCCTTTATGTATTCTATAGCATCTTCTACAAAAACCTTAACTCTTGTGTCATCGAGTTTTCCGGCAATTGTCGGCAAAAACTTTTTGCTTGCTTCAATAACTAAGCCGTCAATTTCACATAGCTCAACATTTTTCACAGTTTGGTGGCGCAAAACCTCGCGCACAGTGCCGCCATCGCCCCCGCCAATCACCAAAACGCTTTCAGGGCAAGGATGTGAGCATAATGGAATATGGGAAATCATTTCATGGTAGAAAAATTCATCTTCAACTGTTGTCATCATAAGCCCATCCAGGGTTAAAATATTTCCTAAGCCTTTAGATGATAGGATTTCCACTTTTTGAAATTCGCTTTGAGCGCTATATAAGGGCTTTTCCTCTGTTTCAATTGCTATTCCGTACCCGTTTGGTGTTATTTCTTTATACATAAATCTTCTTTAAACTCCCTATTTATAATATTTTCAGCATTTTTACAAACATGTTTTAAATTGTAAATTTCGCCTAAAAATATTATACAAAAAACTTTTTTATTTGCTATAATTTAGTAGAATTTTAGGAAAAATTTTAATGAGAAACGTAATTTTAAAATCGTTTGAAACCTTTATAGCACAGCCCCTTTCGCTATTAAAGAATAAAATTATAAGAATTACAAACTTAAAAAGTGATTTTTTAAGCTCAAATGCAATTAATGTAAGCCTTTTTGACGATACTGTACAGATTGATGTTGTAAACTCTGAACACGCTTATAATCTGCTTTCTGCCGTGGTTTACAAAAGAAAAATGAATGAATTGAGACAAGTTAAAATAAATGAAAATCAAGCAAGCACAATTCTTAATTAGTTCCCCGAATTTAGCTCAGTGCCCTGCTTTAGCCTTAGCTGAGTTTGCGCTTTTAGGGCGTTCTAACGTGGGAAAATCTACATTTATAAACACGCTCTGCAATAATTCAAAACTGGCTAAAACCTCTAATACACCCGGGAAAACCCGTCTTATCAATCTTTTTAAGATAATCTCCGATAAGGGAGATTTTGTAATTGCAGACTTACCTGGATATGGATATGCAAAAGTGTCTAAAACCGAGCAAGAGCGCTGGCAAAAGAGTTTGGAAGAGTATCTTTTAAAACGTGAAACTTTAAAATGCTGTATTCAATTTATAGATGCGCGTCATCCTGTTCAGAATAATGATTTTCAGATGTATGATTGGCTAAAAATTAAGAATTTGCCTGTAATTGCAGTTTTAAATAAATGTGATTATGTTTCAAAAAATGAAGTTTTTAAAAAAATAAAAGAAACCGAAAGGCTGTTAAAAATTCCTGTATATCCTTTTTCTGCAAAGGTTTCAGCATATAAGGACGGAATTATAAAGTTTTTTGAAGAAAATATTGTATAAAAATTTGCCCTTGTTTTGTTTCAAATGTTAAGATTTTTGTATGGAATTTTTGAGCCCTGTATCAGATATTTTTACACAAGAAAAAGAGTTTAATTCTATAATTAAACAGGCAAAGGGCTGTCAGCTTGATTATTCTCTTAAAAAACTCAAAGAATTTAGTTTTTTAAATAATGAAATTATGGATGAAATTATGCCGGAAGATTCACCCGAAATCCTTCTGGAACAGCGCCGGAACATTAAATATTTATAATTAAAATGGACAAAAAAGAATTTAGATATCAGCTAAAATTAACAAAACTTAATGAACTTAAATTTTTATCCCATCTGGATTGGCAAAATTTAATTTTAAAATCCTTAAGGCGCACTGGTGTTTCTTTTGCGCTGACAGAAGGGTTTAATAAAGTTCCAAAAATTTCTTTTTCTCCAGCACTTCCATTGTTTATAGAATCAAAATGTGAACTTGTTAATTTTATAACCGTAGAACTCCTTGAGCCTGATTTTATTGAAAAATTTCATACAAATACATCTGAAAATATGAAAATTATTGCCCTCAAAGAGTTTGAAGATGATGGCAGGCGTATGGTATCTTTGGATAATTTAATTCAGTGGGCATCTTATGAGGCGCAAATACCTGAAAATAACCTGGTGAACAAAACGTTGGGTATTTTAAATTTTGAAGATTTAAGATATACTGTAGAAAAATGTTTATCTTCAAGTGATTTATTCGTAGAGAAGAAAACAAAAAAAGGTATATTAAAACAAGTCAATTATAGGGATTCAATTAAAGATGCCAAAATTATTAATGGCAAATTTGTGTTTATTCTAAAAACCGGGCAAAGCGATGTGCTGCCTGCTTTTAGGGCTGATGAGTTTTTAAAATATCTTGCCTTGATGGCACAAAAAGAAGAGTTAATTTTTGAAATAAAAAGACTGTCATTTTTTGATGAAACTATGACAGAGGTTTAATAAGGATTTAAAGGAAGAAATTTATGACCAAAAAAATTGTAATATCTGAAAAAGATAATATTGGTGCGGTTATTGAAGACAATAAGGTAAGTGAATTTTTTGTATCAAAAGGCGATGTTTTATTGGGTGATGTTTATTTGTCCGTTGTTGATAATATTTTACCCTCAATTGATGCAGCCTTTGTAGATGTCGGAATGCCTGATAAAATGGGTTTTATTCATACAGATGACATTGTAGGCAAAGGTACCTTGAAAGAAAAAGTAAAGCCAAAGCAAAAGTTGATAGTTCAGGTTGTTAAAGAACCAACAGGGCATAAAGGTCCAAGAGTAACTACAGCTCTTAGTTTGCCCGGCAGATTTTTAGTGCTGCTTCCTGATGAAAAAGGGGTAAACGTTTCAAGAAAAATCGTTTCAAGTAAAGAAAGAGCAAGGCTTAAATCTATCGTAAGCCTTTTAAAGCCTGTTGGTGTGGGTGTTATCGTTAGAACTGAAGCTGAAGGGCAATCTGAGGCTGAGATTCAGGAAGATTTAGAAATTTTATTAGAAAAATGGAATTCCATTGTAAATGCTGCAGATACTGCAAATCCGCCATGTTTACTACATAGGGACCAGGAACTTTTATATAAAGTTATTCGTGAAGCATGTACTGAAGATGTAGATGAAATTGTTGTGGATACTGCTTTTGCACTTCACCGCACCACACAGTTGCTGCAGCATTGGAATATGAAAGTAAAAGTTTCTATGCATAAAGGCACAGAACCGCTTTTAGCTGCGACAGGAATTAATAAAGAAATTCAAAATGCGCTTCAAACCAAGGTGAATCTTCCTTTAGGCGGATATTTATTCATTCAGCAAACTGAAGCTCTAACGGTTGTAGATGTAAACTCCGGTAAATTTACAAGCTCATCTTCTCAGGCTGAAACTATTCTTAAGACAAATTTGGAAGCTGCAGATGAAATTGCACGCCAATTAAAACTTAGAAACATAGGCGGAATGGTGATTATTGACTTCATCGATATGATAAGCCGTGTTGATAAATTAAAGGTTTTAGAGTACTTTGAACTTGCACTTGAAAAAGACAAAGCAAAACCGCAAATTGGTCAGCTCTCTGATTTAGGACTTGTTGAATTAACTCGTCACAGACAAGGTCAGAGCTTATCTGAAATTTTTACTAAAAAATGTGATAAATGCGGCGGACAAGGTTTTGTTATTGAAGATTTAAAACTTTTAAATTCTAATGCTCAAGGAGAAATCAGAGCAAAAATTAATAAAATCAAAGGTCCGTTTGGCGGCGGTTCTTTTAATAATCAAAATAATAATCAAGGAACAAATCAAAATAATCAGCAGGGTCAAAACAGAAATAATTTCAAAAACAAAAAACGTTTCAACAGAAACGATGACAGACAAAATTCTTTTGAAAATAAAGAAAGCCAAATTCAAAATGCTGAAATGGAAAATGCTCAAAAGTCTTTAAATAGAGATGTTTCAATAAATGAAACGGTAAAAAATGAACCTGTAAAACAAGAAAATGTTAAAAATGTTCAAAATAATACCGAAGACTTGGTTAATAATATTGTAGATACAATTTTTGAAGATTCTAAACTTGAAAAAGAACCTGCGGCTGTTGAGGCTAAAACAGAAGAGAAACCAAAAAAAGTTTCAAGAAAAACTAAAAAAACTATGAAAAAACTTGAAGCTGAAGCAAATAATGAGGCTAAGATTGCTTTTCCAGCTGAATCTGCACCGATTGCTGAAGCTCAAACAGATGATGGTACAGCAGAAGAAAAGCCTAAAAAAAGAGGCAGAAAACCTTCCGCTAAAACCGCTGCTGACGGTACATCCAAAAGAACTGCAAGAACAAAAACTGCCGCAAAAGAGGCAAAGGAGTAATAAATGAAAAGCTGTAACAAATGGCTGTTACTTATTTTGATGGTACTTTTTGGCTTAAGCGCAGGAAGTTTGGGGGTTTTTGCCGAAAATCCGCCGCTTCCGTCTGAAAGTGATATTCAAAAAGAAAGCACAATTGATGCTTCAAAAAAGGTCCAGCTAAAAGCGCCGATTCAAATTGAGTTAACTGAAGAGGAAAAATTAAAAGCTGAACAGGAAGCAAAAATCAGAGAAGAATTTACAAACGAACAAAAGCAAATAAGTGAATCTACACCACTTCATGTTGAGGATAAAGATTTTGACCCAAATGCTAATGAAGAATTAACTCAAGCTGTTATTCCAAACACTGGAAGCGAGCTTATGAAGCTTATTTCAATGTTTGCAAAAGTAATGCTTGGCGTGCTTATTGCGACTTTTATGATTTATTTTCTGCTTCTGGCTACGAGAAATTATTTCCACCCAAAACTTCCAAGCAAGGGTGAAGAAGATTTTGATATAAGGGATTTAAATTCTCCTAAAACTACAGATGAAGCCCTGAAGGCTTTTTTGGATAGAACCAGCAAATAATGTAAATTTTATGCAATAAGGCTTTGAGCTTGCATTTGTGCTTGAATAAGATTAATATTAGGCTTTCCTTGTTTTTTAAGGAGAGCCTTAATAATTTTTGGCATTTGGCATACAAAAGAATAATTTCCCTTGTTTAATGAGCATTTTGCGCAATTGCAATTAATTGAGTAGCACTCATATGCTTGCAGTGTCCAATTTTGAACAATTGAATCAGATATTTCCCCGTTTGTCTGCGGCAGAAAAATTTCACTTTTTTTAAAATTCTTTTCTAAATCTGATTTTTTAAGCATAATACACCTTCAACCAACACAATTTTTAAATCCTACAGTATTATTTTATCATTCCTTGTTTTACCTTTTTATCCGTTAAATAGACTAAATATATGAAGACAAAATCTGTGTTTTTGCTTGCAATTTGTATGTTAAATATTTTTAATCTTTTTATTTTTTAAACTGTTTATGCTAATATAACAATTATTAAAAACTAGGATGATTTAAGTAAAATATAGCGGGGAGTGCATAAAAGAGGTAATGAAAGATAGAGTTTCGCTGCTTTTGATAATATGTTTTTTGTTGGCTTTTTTAATTATCTTCCAAAATTACTTTGATACTTTTTGGGCGATTGTATTTTTAATTGCCTTTATGTCGCTTTATATGGTGTATATGTATATTGCAGTAAAGCACCAGAGAAGAAAATTAAGGAAAAATCCCCTTCCTTTGGAATCTGCTTATAAACCTTTTATTTCAATCATGATTCCATGCCACAATGAAAATGAAGTTATTGAAGACACGGTTAAAAACATTTTGGAAGTCGATTATACTGACTATGAAATTATTTTAATTGATGACAGGTCAACGGATTCTACGCCTGAGATTATTAAAAAACTTGAAGAAAAATACGAAAAAGTAAAAATACTTTTAAGAAAAGAAGGAGATTTTCCTGGTAAATCTGCAGTTTTGAACGATGCTATGAAAATAGCAAAGGGTGAAGCTATACTTGTATTCGACGCGGATGCCAAAATAAAACCTGATTTTATTAAAAAGGTTCTTGTAAAGCTTGAACCTAAAGATGTTGGTGCAGTGCAGGCAAGAAAAAATATAATTAATGCCAGACAAAATTTCCTCACAGCATGCCAATATAATGAATATGTTATGGATACCCATCTTCAAATAGGAAGAGATGCTGTGAGAGGTGCGGTAGAGCTTCGAGGCAACGGCGAAATTATTAAAAAAGAAGCCCTTCTTGATATAAATGGCTGGAATAATGAAACCATAACGGATGACCTTGATATGTCAACCAGGCTGCATATAAAAGGCTGGGATATACGTTTTTGTCCGGATGCTGTCGTATATGAAGAGGGTGTTATAACATTCCCTGCTCTTATCCGCCAAAGAAGAAGGTGGGTTGAAGGGTCCATCAGGCGGTATCTTGAATATGCTCAGGATATATTATTTACAAAAGATATGACTCTTCGTGTAGGTTTTGATTTAATAGCCTATATTTCAGAATTTTTACTTCCTTTCTGGCTTGTATCTGAAATTACAATTCAGGCTTTCCGTTTTGTTAAAGGCTACTCAAATGATATTTTATCATCACTGGTTCTTGTTGCCTGTACCGCAGTATTTTTTGCCTCAGGTTTAATATACAGCCTTAGAAAATACAGCCACTACAGCTTCTTTAGAGCAATTTATGAGGCGCTTGTAACGGCGGTTTATGTCGTAACTATTTGGTTTCCTATAGTTTTATTTATTATCTTAAAAATTGTTTTTACAAGAAAAACTATGGATTGGGGCAAAACACAGCACGGTGTTTCTGATGTTATAACCCCAAAGGAGGCCTGTTAAATGTTTTTTAATTTATTCGGGCAAAAACACACATGTAAAAGAGGATTTGACGGTTTAAAAAAAGGTGATAAATTTCACTTCATTGCAATGGGTGGAGTAGGTCAAAGTGCGCTTGCAAAAATTCTTTTAAAATTAGGATATGAAGTTTCAGGTTCCGATATTAATGATTCAAAATATTTAAAAGAGTTAAAATCCCTTGGTGCCAAGGTTTTTGTTGGTCATAATGCAGATAATGTGCCGTCTGATTGCTTCATTGTTTTATCTTCTGCAATTAAGGAAAATAATCCTGAATTAATAAAGGCAAAAGAACTTGGGCTTACAATTTTACATCGTTCTGATTTATTGCTTGCAATAACCCATGAATTTCCTTTAACTATTGGGTTTGCAGGTACTCATGGAAAAACTACAACTTCAGGCTTGGCATCTTATGTTTTATCAAAGATGAAGGCAAAGGCTGCATATGCTGTTGGCGGTATAATTCCTGAAATTAACACCAATGCTGATGCTTCAAAAGATTCAAATGTATTTGCAGCAGAGCTTGATGAAAGCGATGGGACAATTGTAAAATATTCGCCCGAAATTCTTGTAATAAACAACTTGGAAGCTGACCATCTTGATTTCTACAAAAATGGCTTAGATGATGTGATTGAAACATTTAAAGGTTTGATTTTAAAACTTCATAGTGATTCTAAGATTATTGTAAATGCTGATAATGGCGGAGTTTTAGAGCTGCTTAGTTCTTTTATTGATATTCCTTTAAAACAAAAAGTTGTGAAATTTTCAGTTATTTCCCCAGATGTCAGTTTAAAAGATTCTGCTTCAGCTGCAAAGCATGATTTTACTGCTGATGTATCAGCACAAAATCTTATATTTAATGAAGTGGGTGCCGAGTTTGATGTTATTTATCAAAATAAAAATCTTGGTAAAATCTCAACTTCCCTTAAAGGAATCCACAATGTTTATAATGCCCTCGCAGTAGCTGCCTCGCTTCTTGAAGCAGGGTTTAAATTTAAGGATTTTGCGCCTCATTTTAAGGGTTTTACCGGCATGGGAAGAAGATTTCAAACCGTATTCAAAAATGAGAATACTGAAATTATTGATGATTATGCTCATCACCCTAGTGAAATCAAAGCGACCCTTAAAGCTGCAGCTGAATATAAGCTAAAATCCGGTAAAGATAAAGTTGTTGCGATATTTCAACCCCATAGATATACAAGGCTTAAGGCTCTATGGGAAGATTTTATGACTTCTTTTAATGATTGCGATACCTTGTTTGTTGTGGATACATATTCTGCAGGGGATGAATTTGACCCAGAGTTTAATTCTGAAAATTTTGTAAAACTTTTTAAGGAAAAAAATCCTTCAAAGGATATTTACTATGTCAAAGGTAAAATTGCCGAAACACCGCTTGATATCATGGAGAAAATTCAAAAGAATGCCAAAAGTATAATACTAACCCTGGGCGCCGGGGATATTACCAAGCTTGGCATGCTTCTTAGTGAAGAATTGGGTAAAAAATTATCCAAGGAAGATTAAAAGGAAATAATATGAAAGAAATTGAACATAGAATAAATTATAGCCTGAAAGCTTTTAATACCCTTCGTATTGAATCTGTGGCAGATGATATTTATCTTCCAAAGACAATGGAAGAGATTGAGCTTTTGCTTGCTAATTTAAATAACCCTATCATTGTGGGCAGCGGCTCAAATATTCTTTTTTCATCTTCCGGTGTAAAACAGCCCGTTATTGTAACGAAGCATTTAAATAAAGTTATTGTAAACCCGCCATTTATTGAAGCGCAAGCAGGCGTTTCAACCATTAAGCTTTCAAATATGGCGTTTGAATTAAAACTTACAGGGTTTGAATTTTTAATCGGTCTTCCGGCTACCCTTGGCGGAGCTGTTGCAATGAATGCAGGTGCTAATGCTCAGGCAATTTCTGATTATTTTATATCAGCAAAGATATATGATACAAAAGAAGATAAAATACTTGAACTATCCAGAGATGAAATGGAATTTTCATATAGAAGTTCACTGTTAAAAAGAAATCCTGGACGTTATGTTCTTTTATCTGCCAAATTTGAGCTGGCTCAAGCCGATAGTTATATTGCAATTAAGCAGATGATGGATGAAGCTGTAGAAAAGCGTAAAAATACGCAGCCTACCTTAAAAGAGCCAAATATCGGCTGCGCTTTTAAGAATCCTGTAAAAGACGGACAAACTATTTCAGCCGGTAAATTGATTGATGAAACCGGCTTAAAAGGGCACCTTGAAGGCGGTGCAATGGTATATTTTAACCATGCAAACTTTATTATTAATTTTAATGAAGCGACAAGTATGGATTATATAAACCTTATGCGCGAAATGCAAAGGCTTGTTTTTGATAAATTTGATATTATGCTTGAGCCCGAAGTAATTTATATAGGCTCTGATAAGAAGGAATTAGAACTATGGAACACACTTATAAAGGGTTAATTGATAAAGACGCTAAAATTGCCGTACTATGCGGCGGAATGTCTAATGAACGCGAAGTATCATTAAGAAGCGGCGTAAATGTTTTAAATGCACTGAAAAATTTAGGATATGCAAATTCTGAAATTGTTGATGTAGATAAAAATATTGTAGAAAATCTAAAAAAAGGCGGGTATGAATATGCGTACAATACTCTCCATGGTAAATACGGCGAAGATGGGTGTGTTCAGGGCGTGCTTGAAATTTTAGGCATTAAATATACAGGATGCAAGGTTAAATCAAGCGCAATCTGTATGGATAAAGAGATGACAAAGAATTTGCTCAAAAATGCAGGGCTAAATATTATAAAATCAGTTTGTATAAGATATGATGAAAAACTGGATATAGAAAAAGCTGTCGAGGGGCTAAATTTCCCTCTTATGGTGAAACCCTCTGCAGAAGGTTCAAGTATAGGTATGAGCAAAGTTGATAATATTGAAGAATTAAAAGAAGCACTTCAAGTTGCTCAAAAATCAGATAAAAAGATACTTTTAGAAGAATATTTGCAAGGGGTAAGCATTACAGTCGGCGTTTTAGAAGATGTTGAAAAAAATGAAACCTTTGCAACGCCAATTTTAGAATTTAGAACAAAAACTCTCTGGTATGATTTTGAAGCAAAATACACAGAAGGTATGACTGAGTTTATCCTTCCTGCACAGCTGGACGAAAAATTAACAAAAGAAATTCAAAAAATGGCGGTTGATGCTCATAAGGCCTGTGATTGTACCGGGGTGTCAAGAGTCGATTTTTTAGTTTATAATAATATTCCATACGTTTTAGAAATTAATACAAACCCCGGCATGACAGATTTATCAGACCTTCCTGCTCAGGCAAAAGCTATGGGAATAAATTATGATAATTTGGTTCAGCTTGTTTTGAACACCGCTCTTATTGATGTTTAATAAATGATAAATAATAACCAACAACAGCAATATTATTATAGAAGGAAACTTCGCGCCAATAAAATGAGGCGTGGAATTATTGCATCAAAAAATTTAATCAGAAATTTTAGAGCACTTCTTCGCGTTGGTTTAATCTTTGCTTTTATATATTTTGGAATTTGGGTTCTGAAACTGCCGCAGTGGTTTATTGATAAGGATTTACTGACCATTGTGGATGAATCCGTGGTAAAGATTGAGGGAAATTCCATCACTCCGCAATATAAGATAATTGACCTTATTAAACAAACAGAACTTCCCCATACGCAGATATTCAGACTTGATACAAGAGAGCTTGAAAAAAATATTGCTCAATTACAGCCTATAAAAAAGGTTTATGTTAGAAGATATTGGTTTCCAGGGCGCCTTAATATACTTGTTGAAGAGCGCACCCCTGTTTTCTTAATTGCTCCAAACCTTGAAACGGAGCCGATTTCTGCTATAACTGAAGATGGCGTGTTTATAGATAGGGAATACATGCCGATTCCTCCCGAATTTAATGCCACAAAAATTTTAACTTACGGGCTTGCGGGCGATGATTATGAACAGTGGGATAAAAAGCGTGTAGATGAAATATTAAAACTTATTAAAACAATTGAAGCCTATTCAAAGCAGGATGTTAAATATGTGGATTTAAGAAATCCTAAAGATGTTTATGTGCAAATTGGCGATATTATGCTACGTTTAGGAGAAATAAACGAGTCAATTTACAATAGGGTAAAATGGATTGCAACAATTCTTCCTGAAGCTCAAAGTAAATATGGTACAAAAATTAAATATATTGACCTTCGCTGGGAAGATGCACGCTATATTAAGCTTGATAACAATAAAAAACATGTTGAGGGCAACACAAAAAGAGACTTTACGGAAGACGAAAACTTTATTGATGAAACGCTTGAAGAGACTATAGATGAAGACTAAATGTGTTTTTTAAGAATCTTAACTAAAAGTGCTTAGAATAATAGCTTTTATATTTTCATTCTTTAATTTTGCAATAGTTTCATCTTTTTGAATAAGGTCAAGACGATTAAATGACTTTAAAACCTTTATTCCTTCTGAAATCACATCTTCATATTGTGTTTTTTCAATAGTTTCTTTTATATCATTTGAAAATTCAACTTTGCCAAAGTTTAAAATAACATCCAGCGCCTCAAAAACTCTGTCCTTGCTGCTTGATTCAAGTTCTTTTTCAAGTCCTTCAAATAAATTGGTTTTTATTGTGTTTAAAAAAGCACTTATGTTATTAATTTCCTTTTTAATGTTTTTGGCTAAATCAAATGTGTAAATATCTTCTCTTGAAATAAGATTAAATTTGTATTTTGCTTTTAAAATAAGTCTTTTTATATAAGAATTTTCAGATTTCTGTGTGTTTTCAATATTAATTTTTTGCACTAAAAAGCTTAAGAAATTAAATATTTCAAAATCCATAACCGTATCAAGAGATATTTCTTCAGGGTATGAGGTTAATATTGCATCAAAAATTCTTAAAGCTTTATCAAGCTCATTATCTTCCAATATCTCATAAAATCCTTTTAAATACAGAATACTTGATGCTATAAAGCCCTTAGCAAAGCTGTTTTCAAGGTAATTATACAGATTATTAAAAACCTGCTTATCTCCATATGAAATAAGGAAATTTACATATTTATATTTTTCAAAATCGTCAACCGTGCTATCTTCAATAATCTCAATCGATTGATTGAAGATTTCTCTGTCATTAAATTTGCTTAAAGTTCTTGCACAGTTTTGCGCCAAGGGTTCATAATCGGAAAATGCATTCTTTTTTAAATCTTCAAGCGCAAGCGGGTCATTAATATAGTAAAAATAACTTGCAGCATAAGCTTTTTCTTCCGCTGTACCGTCTTCAAAAATTTCTAAAATCTTATCGGTCAAATCGTCATTTGCAAATTTCAGCCATACTTTTATTATAAAATCTTCAAAATCTATATTGTAAATTTTTATGAATTTAAAAGTATTAAAAAAGTTATCTTTATCTGCTGCACAAACAAGGTTTTTAAGTATTTTTTCTTTTATGTAATCAAATAGAAATTCTGATTTTTCACATAACTTTTCAAAAGATTCAACGTCGCAGTTATCTAAGATTCTTTTAGCTGCTGTGTTTGAAGCATTATCATCTTTTGATATTAAATCGTTTAAATTTTTAGTTCCTAAATCCATAATTATATTATACAAAATATTATACAAGGCGGCTATTTTTTAGTATAATAAATACAAAGACAGTTTGACGATATAAAGTATAAGGCAGATGGAAAATAATTTAAAATATAAAAAGATTTTGCTTAAAATTAGCGGTGAAGCACTTTTAGGCGACCAGGAATTTGGCATAGATCCAAAACCTGTTGAAATGATAGCGGAAGAAATCAAAAAAGCACATGATTTAGGTGTTCAGATAGCTATTGTTGTTGGCGGGGGAAATATATTCAGGGGTATGAAAAACTCCTCAAAACTTGGAATGGATAGAGCCTCAGGTGATTATGTCGGCATGCTTGCAACTGTTATGAATGCCATAGCTCTTCAATCAGAATTAAGAAAGATTGGCGTATCATGCCGTGTGCAGTCTGCAATTACAATGAATAAAATAGCTGAACCATATATCAGGTTTAAAGCTATCCGCCATCTTGAAAAAAATAGAGTGGTCATTTTTGCCGCAGGAACGGGTAATCCTTTCTTTACAACCGATACTGCCGCCGCGCTTCGTGCAGCCGAAATTGGTGCAGAAGCCATGCTTATGGCAAAAAATGGTGTAGATGGCGTTTATTCGGATGACCCGAGAATTAATCCAAATGCATCAAAATTTGATAAAATATCATATGATGACGTGATTATTAAGGGCCTAAAGGTAATGGACCAGACCAGCTGTTCATTATGTAAGCAGAATAAAATACCCATTGTGGTATTTGATTTTGCTCTTAAAGATAGCATAATTAAAATCTTAAACAATGAAGAAGTCGGCACCCTTGTAAATTAATTATAATAGGAGATTTATAAATGAGCACAGAAGAAATCAAAAAATCAGGCGAACAAAAGATGGACAAATGCATAAGCCAGCTAAAAAAAGAACTTACTACAATAAGAACAGGCAGAGCGAATCCTCTTATTTTAGATAAAGTTTTGGTTGATTATTACGGCGCGCCTACAAAATTGAATCAAATGGCGCAAATTTCTGTGCAAGATGGTACAACTCTTGTAATTACTCCTTTTGATAAAACAATCGTAAAAGAAATTGAAAAAGCTTTAATTAAGGCTGATTTAGGTATTACCCCAAGTTCTGACGGTATTGTTGTACGTCTCGTATTTCCGCCTTTGACAGCTGATAGAAGAAAAGAACTTTCTAAAGAAGTTAAGGCAATGGGTGAAACTGCAAAAGTTGCTGTTAGAAACGTACGCCGTGATTTGGGCGATGAGATTAAAAAAATTGAAAAAGCTGAAAATCTTCCTGAAGATGCAGTACGTGATGCCCAGGATTCAATTCAGAAATTAACCGATAAATTTATTAAAATTATTGATGAAACGGTATCTGAAAAAGAAAAAGAGGTTATGACCGTTTAATGATTGAAAATTCAAATGATGAATTTAATAAGAAAAATAGATGCACAAGGCTTATAACCGGCTTTGTTATTTCTATGGTGGCGCTTGTATGCTTTTTATCAGGCGGCATTCCATTATTTTGTTTTTTAATGGTTGTACTGTTTCTTGCTGCAAAAGAATATGTGCAAATTTTAAGAAACAAAGGGTTTCATCCAAGCCTCTCTTTAATTTGCGCAACAAGCCTTGTTTTTGGTCTTTTGATTTTCTTTAGACGCTTTGACCTTGTTCCTTGTGTGCTTGCTTTTGCAATTATGGCATCATTTTTAATTGTGCTTTTTATGGGGCGCCAGCCTTATATTGCAAATGTTGCAACAACGGCACTGGGCTTTATGTACGGAGGCTGGCTTCCTTGCCATCTTCTTTTATTAAGGCAAATGGGTTCAGATAGCGTTAATTTCTTTGTCCCTGGGTTAAATGAAGGTTTATATTATCTTTTATATGTATTTTTAATAGTTGTTGCAACTGATATAGGTGCATATTATTTTGGTTCAAAGTTTGGAAAAACACAGTTATCAAAGGTTATAAGCCCTAAAAAAACCGTTGAAGGTGCAATCGGCGGCGGTTTGTTTGCAGTTTTCGTTGCTGCTTTTGGTGTTTTTTATACAAATTTAACCCTGCTTGAAGCTATTGCAGGCGGAGTATTGATTACTGTATTTGCGCAGCTTGGAGACTTATCCGAATCTCTTATTAAAAGAGATGCAGGCGTTAAGGATTCAAGTAATATTCTGCCGGGACATGGCGGTCTTTTGGATAGAACGGATTCCTATGTCTTTGCTCTTCCTGTAGCTTATTATTATCTTGCCTGTTTTACCGGAGGTAATAATATAATTGTTGATTTGATAACTTATCTTTCTAATGGTGTTTAAATTATGAACATTACACCTGAGAGAAAAGAAGAATTAATAAAATTTGCAAGCAGTTTTGGTTTAGAGTTTGAAGATTTTAACACTCTAAATCGTGCTTTTGTTCATACATCATACATCCATGAAAAAAATCTTGATGTAATGGAATCTTATGAAAGGCTTGAATTTTTAGGTGATGCGGTTTTAAAAATTGCAATAAGTGATTTTTTGTTTAAGAAGTTTCCCGATTTAAGAGAGGGTGATTTAACAAAGCATAGAGCCTGGGTGGTTTCTGATAAAGAGCTTGCAGTCCTTGCTGTTAAATGCGGGCTTTCAAACCTTATTTTGCTTGGAAAAAATGAGGAAAGCCTTAACGGCAGGCAAAAACCATCAATTCTCGCCTGTGCGTTTGAAGCCTTTCTTGGGGCGATTTATCTGGAGTATAAACAATTAGGTTTAAAAGCTGTCTATGATTTTCTTGTAGACAATTTTGAAAATGAAATTTTAAATTCCAAACTTCATAACTACAAAGCTCTCTTGCAAGAGTATACACAAAGCGAGACTCATAAGCTTCCAATCTATAAGATTTTGGATGAATTTGGTATGTCTCATGATAAAACCTATGTAATGGGCGTTTATTATAATGATGTTTTGATTGCTCAGGGTGAAGGAAAATCTAAAAAAGATGCAGAACAAATTGCAGCAAAAAATGCTCTTGAATTTTTAAATGTGGAGATAAGTTAAAATGACAGATTTGAAGGAATATTTTAAGTCAACCGATGGTTTATTGCACAAATATATAGTTTCTCCTTCAATTTTATCCTCTGATTTTTCAAATCTCCAATCTGAAATTTTAAAAACAGAATCCTTTGGTGCGCAGTGGTGCCATATTGATGTTATGGACGGGCATTTTGTGCCAAATATTACTATTGGCGCCCCTGTTGTAAAATCTTTAAAAAATGCTGTAAAATCAAAGCTCGATTCGCATCTGATGATAGAGAATCCGCTTAAATATATACCGGATTTTATAAATGCGGGTTCTGATATTATAACTTTTCATATTGAGGCTTCAGGGGATAATACTGATGAGTGCATTAAGCTCATCAAGGATGCAGGAATCCTGGCTGGTATTTCAATTAAGCCAAAAACACCCCCAAGTGTAATTTTACCTTATATAAATAAAATCGATATGGTGCTTGTAATGACAGTAGAGCCGGGGTTTTCAGGACAAAAATTTATGTCTGATGCTGCACTTAAAATAAAAGAAATTAAAAATACTGCACCAAAAAATCTTATTATTCAGGTGGATGGCGGAATTAATGATGAAACTGCGAAAATCTGTGCTGATTATGGTGCAAATTGTTTTGTTGCAGGAAATTATGTTTATAAAAATCCTGATATGAAAACAGCTATAAAATCTTTGTTAGGATAATGTATATGGATATATCAAATTTTGTAAAATCTGAATTTAAAAAATATACAGAGCCTGAATATAAAAAATTTTCTTCATCTTTAATACCAAATATTGATAATATTTTAGGTATTCGTCTTCCAAATTTAAGAAAAATTGCAAAAATTATTGCAAAGAATGATTGGCAAACTTTTTTAAATGATTATGAAGAAAATTTTATGGAAGACACTATGCTGAAGGGTATGGTTATTGCGCATCTAAAAGAAGACTATGATTCCATGGCATCCCTTGTAGAAAATTTTGTTCCAAAAATAAACAATTGGGCGGTATGTGATATTTTTTGCGGTGGGCTTAAATTTTTTAAAAAAGACAAAATAGCTGCCTTGAAATTTTTATATCCATATTTAAAATCTCAAGATGAATATGAACTAAGATTTGGAGTTGTTTCGCTTTTATCTCATTTTATTTGCGATGACTGCATTGATGAAGTTTTGAGGATTTTATTTAATTTAAAAACAGAGCACTATTATGCTCAAATGGGAATTGCATGGGCGGTTTCCATTTGCTATATTAAATATCCTGATTTAACACTCAATTACTTAAAAGACAGCACATTGGATGATTTTTGCCATAATAAATCAATTTCAAAAATTATAGAATCTTACAGGGTATCAAAGGAAGATAAAGAAAAACTAAAGCTTCTAAAGCGTCCAAGACATACTAAACGCACATAATAAGAGATGTTAAAGATTTATATTTTTGGTTCAAAAAACATCTTTTCTTATTGAAAATTCACACCCGCAATAATTTTGTTTATACATATTGTTATAGGCGGCAATTTTTTGGGTAACATTGAAGCCGTTATTTTTCTTGAAGTCAAAATCTATAAATTTAATTCCGCTGCCAATAGCTTTTGCTGCCTTAAATCCTTCTTCAAAAATATTTTTTGAAATTTTATGAGGGCTTACGCTTAATGTTGTAGTAAATTGTTTAAACCCTAATTCTTTTGCCTTTTGTGCCGTTTTTGTTAATCTTAATTCAAAACACTTATTGCACCTTAAACCCTTTTCGGGTTCATTTTCAAATCCTTTAACTGCCTCATAAAAAATTTCAGCTGCCCCTGTTTCATAAATAAGTTCAAAGTCATATTTGCTGCAATATTTTTCTAATTCCTCATATCGTCTTTTTTGTTCAGATTCAGGGTAGATATTGGGGTTGAAAAAATAAGCAGTTGGAATGTACCCAAGCATTTTTAAATACTGGGAAGGGTATCCAAAGCACACAGCGCAGCAGCAGTGGACAAGTATTTTTCTGTCTTCTTCCTTTAAATCTTTTTTGTCATATAAAGTCTTAATTTTTTTATAAAATTCAACCAATAATAAAGCCTCTTAAAACAAACTACTTATCATGTCTGTGTCTTGCTCTTGCTTGCTTTACAAGTTCTTTTAATTTTGGATAAGGAAGAGCACTTCTGTGTTCAATATCATCTATTACAATTGTTGGAGTACCTTTTATGCCAAAATTTATAGCTTTTTGAATCTGTTTATCCAAATCAGATATGACATCTTCGCCATAAGCATCTTTTTTGAGCTGTTCTTTATTGATACCTATTTTGTCTGCTAAATTTAAAACAGCATCCTCATTAAACGGCAAATTATCATATATGGCACTTGCCATATCCCAATATGCCCCTTGTTTTTCAGCAGCAAGTGCATATCTTGCAAGCATGCAAGCTCCAGGGTGTATCATATTTTTGATAACAGGATTACACTCCATATCTAATGGGAAATTGATGTGGTATATAATGATATCCTTTTCTTCTTTTGCAAGTTTGTGTGCCATTGTATTTGTAACTTTACAGAAAGGACACATGAAATCACTATATAAATATATTACAATTTTTCCATCGGGATTGCCTAAGGTATTTCCTTTTATTGCATAAATATTTGTTTTCATATTTTGAAATTCAAGGAAGGATTTTTGCATTTCTTGATTATCTCTCTGCTCTTTTAATGCGGGAGATAGAACCAAAGATTTTGTCGTATATGTTAAAAATCCTGCCCCAAGTATTAAAACCGCCAAGAATAAAATTAAATATTTTTTTGCACCGGCAATAAAATCTAATATGGTATCTTTGATATCCTTTATAAAAAACTTATCGGTTTTTGCAACAAGTGCGATGGCTAAATCTATAAAATATGTTGCAAAACATAATATGCAGATTTTCTTAATTACAAAAAATGAAATAGAAGCTAAAACCATAGAGCAGCAGAAGGAAAATAGTCCCAATACTGCAATATAGCTTTCCGGATTTTTAAATACTTTTAATATTTCAAAGTTTAATTTTTCATTTATTTTATCAACATATGTTAAGAAAAGTAAAACTAAATATAAAATGGTTCCCCAAATTGCAAGAGGTATACCAAAAACCAGAGCGTATGGTGTTCTTGCAACTCCATCGCAGTCTATAACGCTATTTATATTGCAAAAACTCGGGGCTGCACCTGCTATAAAATTTTCTTTAAAATATATAAAAACAAGGTCAGATGTTAAAATAAGTGCAATTATTAAAAGTATTGTCAGTATAATTCTTTTATTCTTTGTCATAATTTTATTTTATTCTCCAATTACTCCAAATTACTATAAAATACCATTTTAAAGCATTTTTTAATATTGTATAGCTTAATAGAAAATAGGGCAATTTTGTTTAAGTTTTGTATTTTTGTAAACTAATGTAAATTTTGATGTTAAATTTCTAAAGTATATTTTAGATTTACCGACACATATAGTGTAGTTATCAACGTTGTATTTTTGAAAATGGAAAAAAGGTTAAGAAATGTAACATTATATACTTTTTATGAATTTAGTATATATCAAATGTTTTTATTAATATGACGGTAGTAAATAAAGAAACGCAATAAAGTACAAAGGTGGTATAAAAAATGGGACTAGCAGCAAGCCAAGGTAGATTGTTATTATTGACAGCGCGCAAAAGTGATTTAGAGCTGCAAGCACAAAGCATCACTCAGCAGCGATTACTGCTCGCTATACAACAAGAAACAATTGCCGAAGAATATGCCGATAAAACCAATAACCAAATTTTTCAAATAAGACTGGACGGTGCAAGTGAGTATTCACCTTTGTCTATTGCATCTTTAAACTCTCTTTTGAATGGCAATGCAACTTCTGACTATAAATTAAGTGCTGATAAATCAGAAGTTACAAGTGGTAAATATGGTATTTTTGATACAAGAACCAATAAATACATTGACCCTAAAGACATCAAGGGTGATACAGGAAATACTCCTTACAGCAAATTACAACAAAACCTTGAAAGCGGCGCCTGGGTTATTAGAACTCCGGAGACAAGAGTTGAAGCAGCCGCGGGAGCATCTGGAACCAAAGAAGTAAAAACTATGGGCGACCTTATGATTGGAGCTGATTCAAGATTTAGGCAAACATACTTTACTCAGGATGATAACAAGGCAAAAGCTGATTATGACAAAGCTATGGCTCGCGTTCAACGTTTAGATAAGCAGCTTGAATTAAAATTAAATCAGGTTGAAACACAGCATAAAGCAGTTGAAACCGAAGTTGAATCTGTTGATAAGATTATTTCTAATAACATCGAAAGTTCATTTAAATACTTTAGCTAATAAGAAAGGATTAATAAATAAAAAGCCGGTTTTAAAAAGCCGGCTTTTTTATAATTAAACTTTTCTTGTTTTGATTCCCGCCTGTAAAAGTTCATCCTTTAATTTCTTAACAGGAAGTGTATCAAAGTGAAAAATTGATGCAGCAAGTGCAGCATCTACATTTGTTTTATTAAATACTTCGACAAAATGTTCGGTGTTTGGACCTGCTCCTCCTGATGCTATGACAGGAATTTGGACATTTTTTGATACTAAATTATTCATATTAATGTCAAATCCTTTTTGTGTACCGTCATAGTCCATTGAGGTTAAAAGGATTTCCCCGGCGCCTCGCTGCTCTACTTCTTTAGCCCAATCAATAAGCTTGATACCGGTATTTTTTTTACCGGCATTTATAAATACATAATATTCATTATCAATTTTTTTGGCATCAATTGCCGAAACTATACACTGTGAACCAAAATAATTGGCGCAATCGCTAATGATATCAGGGTTTTTAACAGCAGCCGAATTGAATGAAATCTTATCGGCACCGGCTGAAAGAATTTGCCTTATATCTTCAATATCAGATATTCCGCCTCCAACGGTAAATGGTATAAAAACTTCGCGCGCAACACGTTCAACAAGCTCAACAATTGTCTTTCTTTTTTCATTAGTTGCTGTGATATCAAGAAACACAAGCTCATCAGCGCCCTCATCAGAATATTTTTTTGCCAAACTTACAGGGTTGCCTGCGTATCTTAAATTTTCAAAGTTTATACCTTTAACGGTTTGACCGTTTTTAACATCAAGGCATGGAATAATCCTTTTTGTAAGCATTTTAAATCCTTAACCTGATTTCTTAAAAATCAAGATTCATCTTTGAAAATTGTACAATTTGGTTTTTACCGCGCTTTTTGGCACTGTATAAGGCATGTTCAGCGTATCTTATAATGGTGTTTGAGTTTTCTTCTACATTTTCTAAGAAAGGATATGCAGAAATCCCGCCTGAAATTGTAATCGGGTGCCTTTCTTCTTCTGAAGCTGGAATAAATTCCATTTTTTCAATATCACGGCGGAAGCGTTCTGCAAAAATAAATGCCTGTTCTTCTGATGTATTTGGAAGCACGAGGATAAATTCTTCATCGCCGTAACGTGTTAAAATATCTTCTTTTCTGATTAGCGCTTCAAGCATTTGGGCAATTTTTTTCAATAATACATCGCCCCAATCGTAACCATACATATCATTTACAGTCTTAAAGAAATCAATATCAATTAAAACACAAGAAAGGCTTGTGTTATAACGTTTTGCACGTGAAATTTCAGCATCAAGTCTTGAATGCAGATATTTTCTATTGTATAAACCTGTTAATTCATCGGTAATTGCAATGGTTTTAAGGTTATTTTTATATTTCATAACCTTACCGAGTGAATCAACACGTGTTGTTAATTCTTTTGGATTTATAGGACGTTTGATAAAATCAAAAGATTCAGCTCTTACGGTTAAATCTTCAGGTATTTCATCTACTGCAACCAGAAGTCCTGCATCAAATTTTGTGACAGCACATGTCTCTTTGACCTTATCAAGCGGCATATCAAAAATCATAACAGAAGGATTTACTTCTTTATAGTTTTGAATATCATTGACAGAAAAGCGTCTTACCATATAATCGCCGCTCATCATCAATATTTCTTCTATATTGTTTTTTGAATCATTGTCGCTGTAGATAATTACGTTCATATATTTTTCCTTATTTTATATTAATTTCAAGGTTAACTACTCTGTATCTTGGTATTTCAATATTACTTGAATTTGGCAATTTAATTTTTATAACAAAAGTATCAAGGAAGACAACTTTACACAAGCTGCTTTGAACCGCTTTTGAAAAAGGGGAAGTTCTGTATGTTATATAATCCGCATATATGTTAAACGGGTCCTCTACCCTGATATAGCTTTTTTCTATTCCTTTTTGTTTAATTGTAATTAAGCCGTCTGTTACAGACATAAATTTACCGGTTATGGTTTCTGTTGGTAAATTTAGATTGTCTGCAGCATAACTTTTTGTAAAGCATCCTGATATAAAGAATCCAAATGCAATAAAGGATATTATAAAAATTTTCAAGATAGTTTTCAAAATTTAGTCCCTGTTATTGTTTATGACTTTATTGAAATAAGTATATCATATTTTCGTTTATATGGTTTATTTTTTAACATCTTTTTTCATACATATGAATTATTAATTTTTATTAACTTTTCTATAAACTATAAATATATAAAGGAGTTTTGGCATTGCCCCGGCCGTTAAGAAAAGACTATTATAATGAAGCATTGCAATATTCTTACGCAAACCACCATGGTGTAAGGCAAAACAGAGCTGCAAATACTTATAGCGGAAATTATGCGATTAACAATACCTTAAGACCTGCAGGAAATATGGCACATATTAAGGCAAACACTGTAAAGTATCCATCTCCTGTAAGGCAGAATCCAAAAGCCGCAAAAGTACCAAAAAGGAAACTGAAAAAGGGGCTCAACCCGCTGCAGCTTTTAATCAAGCTCGTATTTTCACTGTGTTTTTTTGCTGCCCTTGTTTATTATGTTTTTCCATATAATTTTGTAAACTATTTTGAACCTATGCTATTAAACAGGGTTTTAAACAAAAATGTTAAATTTAATGCAAAAGAATTTGTTATGCCAACGGCAAAATACCTTGCTAATTCAAATTTTAATAACGAGAGATTAATTGTTCCATTAAGACATTCTAAAGCGCAAATGGTTCCCCTTGCACCATCTTCAAGATTTTACGCCCTTGAAGATAAATTAAATACTCTTGCTTTAAAATATCCTCAAATTCAACCATCTATTTATGTTTGGGATTATACAAAATCAAGAAGTGCTGAGATAAATTCCAATGCCATATATCCTTCTGCAAGTATTATTAAGCTACCTATTCTTGTTGAATTGTTAAAATATTCTGAATCCTTAAAAAAGGCAGGATATGACCCGATTGATTTTCATTCAAAACTTCAATTTAATGAAATCTACAGAACAGAAGGTTCCGGTACTATGCAATATGAAGCATCGGGCGTTTATCACTCGATACACCATCTTGCAAGTATTATGATTCAATCGTCAGATAACTCTGCAACAAATATGCTGCTTGAACAAATTGGCGGAATGGAGGGGCTAAATTCTGCTGCAAGGAATTGGGGATTGCCATCTACCCAAATGACAAACTGGCTTCCCGATTTAAAGGGTACAAATACAGTCAGTGCAAAAGATATGGCAACACTTCTATATAATATTGATAACCCTAAATTCTTAAATAGTAATTCAAAATATGCAATTCAACAGTATATGTCAAATGTCCATAATACAACATTAATTAAAGCAGGGCTTCCAAAAGATGCTGAATTTCTCCACAAAACCGGAGATATCGGTACAATGCTTGGCGATGCAGGAATTGTATATGCTCCATCCGGCAGAAAGTATATTGTTGTAATATTAACAAAGCGTAATTTTAATGATTATTCTGCACGAGATTTCATCCAGCAGGCTTCAAGTTTAATTTATAAATCTGTTATTGAAAATGCAGACGTCTATTGATTTTTTAAGGAATTAAAAAAGTGTATTATTTAAAATCCATCCTTATCGGTATTATCAAAGGATGGATTTTAAATTCATTTTGAAATTTTTAAATGTTCTGCATCTATATTTTTACAGGGTTTCTGAGTCTTATATGTAATTCCCTCAATTGTTCTTCACTAGCAATTCCTGGGGCATTTGTCATTAAATCTTTTGCTTGTGAATTTTTTGGGAATGCGATAACGTCTCTTATTGAATTAGACCTTGTTAAAAGCGCTACAAGTCTGTCTAAACCAAGAGCTAAACCGCCATGCGGAGGTGTTCCGTATTGGAAAGCGTTAACAAGAAATTCAAATTTTTCTTGAATATCTTCTTCTGTAAGTCCAAGTGCCTTGAATGCCTTTTGTTGGATTTCTGCATCATGGATTCTGATGGACCCGCCACCAAGCTCGTTGCCATTGTAAACAACGTCATATGCGATTGATTTAACGTTTCCTTTATCGTTTTCAAGTTTATCAATATCTTCATAAGCAGGCATTGTAAAAGGATGGTGAACAGACACAAATCTATCATCTTCTTCTGAATATTCAAACAGAGGAAAATCAACCACCCAAAGAAGGTCATGCTGGTCTTTATCTATTAAACCTAATCTATCACCAAAGTACAATCTAAATCTGCCTAAAACATCAAATACAACCTTTGGCTTATCTGCCACAAAGAACACGATATCGCCTTTTTCAGCTCCTGCTCTTTTTTGGATTTCATTAATCTGTTCTTCATTTAAGAATTTAAATACAGGAGATTTAACACTGCCGTCTTCAAGGTATGTAACCCAGGCTAAGCCTTTTGCGCCAAATTTAATTGCAAGGTTGCGTACATCATCCATTTCTTTTCTTGAATAGCCTGCAATGCCAGGGATTCTTATAGCACGAACCGTACCGCCTGCATTTATAACATTTTTAAATGCTTCAAAAGTTGAAGCTTCCATAATATCTGTCACATCAAAAAGCTCTAAACCAAATCTTGTATCAGGCTTATCTGAGCCGTATTTTTCCATAGCTTCTTTCCAGGTTAAGCGCTTAAACGGTGTTTGGATTTCAACACCTGCAGCTTTAAAGGCATCTTTTAATAAACCTTCTGTCATATTAAGAATATCTTCCTGTTCAACAAAGCTCATTTCAATATCTACCTGTGTAAATTCAGGCTGTCTGTCTGCTCTTAAATCTTCATCCCTGAAGCATTTTGCGATTTGATAATATTTTTCAATTCCGCCAACCATTAATAGCTGTTTAAAGATTTGCGGAGATTGGGGAAGTGCAAAGAATTTTCCGTCAAAAACTCTGCTTGGTACAAGATAATCCCTTGCACCTTCAGGAGTCGTTTTAATTAAAACCGGGGTTTCCACTTCCATAAAGTCTAAATTATTCAAATAATTTCTGATTGAAGTTACGATTTTATGTCTTAATTTAAGGTTATTTAGCATTTTTTCATTTCTTAAATCAAGATATCTGTATTTTAATCTTATATCCTCTGAAACGCTGTCATCTTCTAACACAAAGGGTAAAGTTTTTGCAGCTGATAAAATTTTTATTTCATCAGGATATATTTCTATTGTTCCTGTTTGAAGACGTTCATTTATGGTGTCATCAGGTCTTTTTGAAACTTTACCTTTAACTTGTACAACAAATTCGCTTCTTAATTTGCCAAATGTCTCATAAACCCCAGGGTTGATTTTTGGGTCTGCAACAACCTGAAATAAACCGCTTCTATCTCTTATTTCAACAAAAATAATACCGCCAAGGTCACGAACTGTTGAAACCCAGCCTGCAAGCGTACATTCTTTTCCAATAAATTCTTCTGTAATTTCTGTACAATTTTGTTTTTTATAGGTTAATTCCATAAAACTCTGTCCTTTTTAATATGTTCTTTTAGCTATGATTATAAAATAAACATGCTAAATTAGACAAATATTTTATAAATAATAAAATTCTTTATGCTTAATAAAGTAAGCAAATTTTGTAAAAAATTTTGAAAAAATGCTTTCAAGTTAAATGTTTGGTATACAATTTTGTTCATAAAAATTATAGTTTACAACTAGAGAGTTGAAAGGAAAAATTATGGACGAAAAAACTATAGGAATTTTTGGAACAATTGCAGTTATTCTTTTGGGTGTAATTGGTTCTTTGCTTGCATGGTGCCTTGGCGGTAAAGATTTGCAAGGCAACAAAAGAGAAGTGATAAGACAAATGCTTAATTTTGAAATTACATTAATTATCGTTTCTTTTCTTGCAATTATTCCCCTTGTAGGTTTAATTGTAGGATTAGCAGTTCTTGTTGCAAATATTATTTTTGCAATTAAATCATTTAAAGCATTTAATAACGATGCAGAATTTAAAGCACCTGCTTATCAATTTGTAAAATAATTAAACTTTTATTTAAACATATACGGGCTTAGTATTTTACTATGCCCGTATTATTTATATAAAATTTATTTTCCTTGTTTTCTTCTAACTTTGTAATACAATGTTTTTGATAATATATTTTTCGCCGGGTCGGAATTAAAAACCTTACCGGCTTAAATAGAAATTAAGGAGAAAAAGATGACATTAAAGAATTTTTTATTTACGTCTGAATCTGTAACTGAAGGGCATCCTGACAAGGTTTGCGACCAAATATCAGATGCTATTCTTGATGAATTTTTAACTCGCGACCCCAATTCAAGAGTTGCGGCAGAAACTACCGTAACAACAGGTATGGCGCTAGTGTGCGGTGAAATATCATCAAGCTGCTATGTTGATATTCCATCAGTTGTAAGAAATACGATTAAATCAATCGGCTATAAAGGCGAAGAAGGCGGCGGATTTGACTATAAAACATGTGCGGTTTTAACAAGCATAGATGAACAGTCAACAGATATCGCAGGCGGTGTTAACAAAGCGCTTGAGACAAGAAATGATAATTCTGATGTTTCAACAACAGAAACTGACGATATAGGTGCAGGTGACCAGGGTATTATGTTTGGCTATGCCTGCAATGAAACCCCTGAATTAATGCCTCTGCCTATTTCACTTGCTCACAGATTGTCATTTAGATTGGCTGAAATCAGAAAGCAGCATATTGTAAATTATTTAAGACCGGATGGTAAATCCCAGGTGACTGTTGAATACAGAGAAGGAAAACCATTTAGAATTGATACAATAGTTTTATCAACCCAGCATGACCCTGAAATTAACGGTATTTCAGATAACAAAAAGGTTCAGGAAATCATCAGGGAAGATTTAATTAAATATGTAATTGATTATGTTTTCCAAAATGAAGCTATCAAACCTGATTCAACCACTAAATACTTAATTAATCCATCAGGAAGATTTGTAATTGGTGGTCCTCAAGGGGATGCCGGTTTAACTGGAAGAAAAATCATAGTTGATACTTATGGCGGATATGCTCGTCATGGCGGCGGCGCATTTTCAGGAAAAGACCCGACCAAGGTAGACAGAAGTGCTGCATACGCTGCAAGATGGGTAGCAAAAAATATTGTAGCTGCAGGTTTGGCTGAAAAATGCGAAATTGAGCTTGCTTATGCAATCGGTGTAAGCCGTCCTGTTTCTGTATTGGTTGATACATTTGGTACCGGCAAAGTTTCAGATGAAGCATTATCTGAAATTGTTCAAAGAAACTTTGACCTAAGACCAAACGCTATTATTAAACAGTTTGATTTGAGAAATCTTCCCGCTAAAAATGGTGGCAGATTCTATTCAAGACTTGCCGCATATGGACACATTGGGCGTACCGATTTTCCTGTTCCATGGGAAGAAATCCAAATGGCTAAAAAACTTGAATCAGAAGCCCTTGCGCTTCGTGCTTAAAAATCTTAAAATAAAGGTATAATGGCAAAAGATTTTTCAAAGCTTTCAGATATTTTAAATGAGTCTGTCCTTACCGTAAATAAAGAATCTTGGCGGTTTGGACAGGCTTTTGATAAAAGCATGTCTTGTTGTATGCTTTTTAAATTTTGGAAAAATGTTGCAGGTAAAAAGTTTGAAAAATTATCTATACCATATGAACTCAAAGGTGCAACTCTTTTTGTATCGGTTATGAGTCCTGCGGTAATTCAAGAATTAAGCTTTTTTAAAAAAGAATTAATTGAAAAATATGCCCCATATGCAGAAGGGCTTAATCTTAAAATAACCGATATAAGATTTGATTATAAAAATTGGAGTGTAATTAAAGCTTCTTTTGGTGAAAATAATTCTGATTCCAAAGCTTTTGATACTGATATACCGGATTATTATACCCAAAAAGATTACGAAACGATTGGTTTAGATAATATTGAAGAAGAAGAGTTTGAAAAATTAAAGAAAACCATTATAAACATTGAATCCATGCCTCCTTTATTAAAAGAAAAGATGTATAACAATGCCCTAAATCAATACAAGGCTCAAAAATTAAGAAAACTACCGCCCAAATAAATATGTTATTGCTTAATTATTGTTAATTTTTAATTACATAATGGTAAAAATTTAAAAAATTTATTAAAATATTCTTAATATGCCAGCCAGTTTTAAGCGGAGAAGATAAATTGACAAGTGATAAAAAGGTTGTTTCTTTTGGAAAGAAACAAAAACAGGATAAAAAAGAAGTTCAAAACTTTGAATATTGCAGCTTTTGCAAGCGTCCTAATACTGAAGTTCCAAAAATGGTAAAAGGACCGGATGTAAATATTTGTTCTGAATGCGTTCTCATAGCTGTTCAATATCTTATTTTGCAAGATGGTGTTTTATCGGGTGAAGCTCAGAAAATTCTTGACCTTTTATGGAATGTTAAAGATAAATAATTATGGAAGATTCAAAAATCCATCAAAGGGCATATATTTTACAAGAAATATCAAAACTCAGAAGTCTTTCTGCTGTTGTTGATAGTGATGTTGAAAATGCAATAAAAGAGCTGTCGAAGATTCAGGATAAGAATTTTTTGTGCTCAACAATTTTAAAGGAAATAAATGGCTCTATAGTATATTTTGATGGTGTTTTGGCGCTTTTAGCTATAAATCTTGCACGCGATGTACTTGAAAAATGCATTTTTACTTTTTTAGAAAAGCCGTTTGTATCAGATGAAAAGAAACTATTTTTAATTAATATGCTAAATCAGGCAGGAATTCCTGTTGATGTTAATATGATACATCTTTATGTTGAAAATCCTGATAAAATTGTTGACCTTGAAACTGAAAAGTTTCTAAAAATGGCAGAAGTAAATCCTGAAGCCCAGATAGATTTTCTGGATTTTTATTATGGTGTTAATGAAACTGACAGAGCTATTCTTCTTGATACCATCATAAGCGATTATACGGGAGACCACCTTGCAAATATTTTGATACCGCTTATATATTCTGTTTCAGATGATGATGTGCTTAAAATATGTATTGAAGGGCTTTTAAAATCAAAATCCTATCTTGGTTTTGCGCCATTAGAATGGCTTATAAAATCATCGGCAAATCCTAAAATCGTTTCTCTTTCAAGGAAAACAAAAAATGAATTAAAAATAGCGGGTCTAAGAAAAAATATTACAACGCTTGAATATTATAAAGAACTTTTTAAAACCTCAAAACCGCTTAATTTTTACGTATCATCAATAGATGGTGATTCTAATTTTTCTTTAATTTATTCAAGAATCTATAATAATGGAGCAATTTCAACCTTTTTTGCGGTATTTAATCTTGAAACAGGTCCCATATCTTGTTTTGGGCTTTCAAATATTACAAAAGGCGAATATGAAAATATCCTAACAAGATTCTTTAGAGATACTGTAAAAATTCCTCTTGAATTTTCTTTTGGAAAAGCTCTTATGGATAAATACTGTGATTTTGCTCTTGAAAATAAAACATATATTCCATACGAACTTTTATGCTGGCGTCAATTAACTTATGATATAGAACCTCTTGGGGTTGAAATTGAAGAATATATGCAAAAGAATCTAAAAACTTTTAATGTTGATAATAGTGATTTAAAAAGAGTAATTGATTCAGAATTTGCATCAAAGTGGTTTTTTACATATTCTCCAAAATATTCGGAATTTACAACATTAATTGATAATATTTGTACTTTAAAAGCAGAAAATTATGACAAGTTTGAGCATATTGTTTCAACATTTATTGCTGATGCGCAAAAAACTGCCCTTTACCAAATTTTAAGGAAAAGATTTTTGTATCAAGGATATTTTTTCTATTGTCTTGAGTTTAAAAATCTATCTTCGCTTTTTTATTCTATATACTTTTATGATGAACCTATGAGAGAATTTTTTGAATTTTCAATCAAAAAAAGTGTTTATGAATTTTTCCTGAATTTGCAGGCTGTAAAAGATAATACGGATAAGACAAATATATTTGCCAAAGAAAGAAAAATTAAGTTTTTTGATTTTAATTCAAAAATAATGTTAGAATTGATTGAGCAAAAATGGATAAATTAAATAGAATAATGGCACTTGATATCGGAGATAAACGAATAGGGGCAGCATTTTCGGACCCCTTTGGTATTTTTGTGTCAAAAACTGAGCTTATCTTAAGAGAAAAGAATAATGACAAAAAGGCTCTTGATATTATTGAAGAATATTGTAAAACTTATAATGTGCTGAAAATTGTAGTTGGCGTTCCATATAATATGGATGGCACCTTTGGTTTTCAAGCAAAGAAAAATATTGAATTTATTGAACCTTTAAAAGGAAAATACGAAATAATTTATCAGGATGAAAGGCTTACCTCTTGCGAGGCTGAAGAAATGCTAAAACTGGAAAAGAAAAAATATACTAAAAACAAAGGACTTGTTGATATGAGAAGTGCTGCTATAATTTTAGAAGATTATTTAGGAGTTTAATATGATGAGCAGATTTGATGATATGGAAAACAGAGAATTGCAGGTTATTAAAACAGTAGGAGAAGATGGTGAAGAAGTCACTTTAAAACTTCTTGACATTGTAACGGTAAATGATTTTGATTACGCACTTTTGCTTCCTGCAGATGAAAATTTAGAAGAAGAGGAATGCGAAGTTATTCTGATGCGCTTAAAACAAGACACTTCAGAATATGTCTTTGAAACAATTGAAGATGATGAAGAATTTAACCTTGTATCGCAAGCTATACTTGAAGAAGAAGGTTATGAAGATATTGAAGAAGAATAAGCAAACTCATTGCTTTTTATTTTCTTATCTCCATCTGATTTAATAGCTAAAGTACGCTTTTTGCGGTAAAGCATATCGCAAAAAGCTTCAAGGCGCGTTACAAAGCCTGCCTCGCCTGTATGTTCATCTATTGTTAAATTTAATAAAGGCTTACTAAAGTTTTTAGCCTTTCTTTTAATGTCTTCAATCATTAAGGAATCGGGACCGCATCCAAACGCTGTAATTGTAATAAGTCCATCAATTGAATCATTTTTAAGATAATGTCCGGCTGCTCCTGTCATCTCAAGCTGGTTTGCCCAATATACTTCAGCTTCAAGGGTGTTGATACCATCCTTTAATTCTTCATCTGTTAATTGAAGAGCGCTTTTAACATTTACACCTAAATCTTTTAATTTTTTAAATACATCCATGCAGACTCTTTTATCATAGATATTATATCCATGTGCTACAAGTGCTACATTGATGCCATTATTTTCATTTTTTAAAGAGTTTATAACAACTTTGCCCTCTTTGGCATTTTTTAAAGCCTCATCAAAAGATAAATTGTGCTGCATCATTACTTTAAAATTATTATGCAAAACAAACCCCGCTCTTAAGGCGCTTCTTATTGTGGTTTCATCTGTTATGCCAAAAGGTTCAACCGCTTGCTTTAAAAATTCATATAAACCCAGATTCTTTTCAGATTTATCAAGAGTTGCTTCAATCAGGTTGTAATCACCCTTTACAACGTTTCTTATTAGGTCAGGAAGCCCTCTTATTTTTGAGCAATTGTATATTTTAGGCGCTACAGATTGAATAGATGGTGTAAATATATTTTTAACCCCTTTTTCAAGCAGGTTTAAAACATGTCCTACGTATACTTTTATTGGAAGGCATGTTTCTGTTACAACCAAAGAAGCACCATCCACAAGGGTTTTTTTGGTTGTTGGATTTGATAAAATAATTTCAAAGCCAAGTTTTGTAAAAAAGCCGTATAAAAACGGGAAGTAATTATAATAAGTTAATGCGCGCGGCATTCCTAAAATTTTTTCTTTTAGCACCATATCTTAAATTCCTCTTTTATCTTAAAATGTTTAAGACACAAAAACATGATACTTTAAACATTAATTTTTTGCATAAATATCCCCTTCCAAAGTATTCTGCTTCTTAAAAAAGCTTAATAAAATATTCCCAGTTTATGCAATAATTTTAAATTTGAGGTTTTATTAAATAAGTAAGCGTGAAAATTTTATGAATAATTATATTATTGGTCAGCCAAATATACAAAACAGACAGGGAGCGTATATGCCCCCGAATTTTGGTTATCCTGCACAAACTTATCCTTTAAATAATACAAATATACAGCCTGCAGGTTATTATTATGCACCTCAAAATGCAGTAAATAATGCCGTAAATCCTGCATTAGGGCTTTATAATAATTTTGTAAATCCTAATATGCCGACAGGATATACCCTGCTTGGAACCCAAAAAACCCCTTATGGTGATGATATCCATCTTTATATGCTTCAAAACGGGCAAAAAGTTGCAATAATGCCAAAAAAGGGCACAACTATTGTTAAAACTTTTGTAAATTCAGGCTCTATGAATGAAACTGACCCAATTAGAGGGATAAGCCATTTTATTGAACATAATTTATTTAATGGAAGTAAAAATCTAGCTCCGGGGCAATTCTTTAAAGAAGTTGCCAAGATGGGTTCTTCAACAAACGCTTCAACTGATTATGCTCAAACCGATTATTATATTGAATCAGCTTTAATGTCTGATGAAGATTTGAAAAAAACCATTGAAATGCATGCTGATATGGTATCGCGCCCGCTTTTTCCAGAGGATATGATTGAAAAAGAAAAGGGACCTGTCACATCTGAAATAAGTATGGTAAATGATAACACGCTGACCGTTGCTGCAAATGATGTTATTAAAAATCTTTTTCAAATTAAATCAAATTCAAGCAACCTTGTTGCAGGTTCAATAGCTACCGTTAATTCCTTAAATAAAGAAAAGGTGACAGATTATTATCAAAGACATTACACGCCGGATAATCTTTATACGGTTGTAGTGGGGGATGTTGACCCTGCACAGACAATGGATTTAATTTCAAAAAACTTTACTCAAAAACCTGTTCCATACGCTCAATTACAAAGGCAAACAGAAACTTTAACTCCGATAAATTCTTCCGTGCGTGCTGATTACAAATCACCCACAGATAATTACACATCTGTCCTTGCGGCTTTTGCAGGACCAACTGCCGGAGATTTTAAATCAAATATCGCAACATCTGCGCTTGGAACTCTTTTGACTGATGGTGTAAATTCAAGACTTACAAAGGCATTAGAAGACGTTAACGCTTTTGCAGATTTTCAGATGCAAAAAGTTGGTTTAAAACCAGAGGACCCTCAGGCGTTTTTATTTCAGATAATTGCTCCTCCAAAAAAAGAACAGCAGGCACTTGATGCTTTCTATTCTACGATTGAAAATTTAGCGGTTAATCCGCCGACAGAACGCGAAATGAAGATTATAAAGAATAATCTGTTAAAATCTGCTGCAAATCTTTTCCAAAGCTCAACCTATGTGTGCGACACAATAGGTACAAGCCTTATAGATGGCGATTTTAATTCAATTGCAGATTATAAAAATGCAATAAATGCACTGACACCTTATGATATTCAAATGGCAGCAAAAAACTTTGTTGACTTAAACAAAGCCTCAATTGCGGTTGTCCATCCAATGAATGTAAGTGAAAGTGAAATTTTAAGCAATTATAATAAGAGTAAATATTCATATCAAGCGTACAATGCAAGAAATACTGTACATAATGCAATAAACAAAACGCCTGCTTCAAATAATATTGCAGCTTCTCAGATTTCATTTGGCTCAAAACATATTTCAACAACAGATGTTAAAGAGGCGGTTTTGCCTGATAACACCCATGTTGTCTTAAATAATTATCCAACAGAACCTTGCTATTTAGAGTGGGTTTTGACATCTAAAACATCGGTTCCTAAAAACCCTGCAACTGCCTATGTTTTAACCGAAATGCTAAATAACGGTACAAAAACAAAAACCAGGGATGAATTTATATCTGATGCCGAAGTAAATGGCATATCACTTGCAGCTGACGCTAACGGCTTTCAAATAACCGTCGGAGCAGATTGTCTTGAAAATGGCGTAGGCGCTACAATTGACACAATGAAAGAATCTGTTTTTAATCCAAGATTTACAGAAAAAGACTTTCAAAAAATAAAGGGTGAATTAATTGAGCTTGTGTCTACCCTGAGTAAAGATAGTTCAGACAGCATTCTGGATGAATTATTCGGCGATTATTTTGCAAAACCGGAGCAGATTTTAGCCGGGCTTCAAAATTTAACATTAAATGATGTTGTAAACCATTATAACAACATGATTCAAAATGCGACCTCTGCTTTCGTAGTAAGCGCTCCTTTTGAAAATAACACCGCATTAGAAAAAGAAGTGTATTCAAAAATAAATACTCCAAATATGAAATTTCAAAAATTAATGCCGGCTTATACCCCTATTTATAACCGTTTTAAAGAAAATACCATTTCAAAAGTTATGGTTGATACAGAAGAAAGAAATCAGGCACAGATTGATAAAACCTATTCATTTAAAATGAGCGGTAATATTCAGGATGAAGTTAAATTTGAGCTTTTAAACACAATTCTTGGCGGGTCGCCATCTTCAAGGCTTTTCCAGGATTTAAGGGAAAAGCAAAAACTTGCTTACCGTGTTTCAAGCTCTGTTCAATCTTTTGAAGATACAGGCGTTTTAACTCTTTCTATCCTATCTACAACGGACGATAAAAAAGAAAATGATATAAAATATGACAATCTTCAAAAATCACTTGATGGCTTTGAAGCGCACGCAAGAAAACTTATGAATGAACTTGTAACACAAGATGAGCTTGAAAGTGCCAAGATGATTTTAAAACAAAAATATGCAAGGCAAATAGAGCTCCCGCATTCAAAAACTGCCCTGCTTGCAATGAATCTGCATCAGCCTTATGGCGTTAAAAGAATGGATGAATATGTAAAAGCTATTGATACTATTACTGCTGCTGATATTCAGATGGCAGCGCGCCATATCTTCTTAAATAAGCCGATTTATTCAATTCTTGCAAGCAAAGATACTGTTAATAACCAGCTGGGTTATCTGCAAACTCTTGGTACAGTTGTAGATAATAGCTCGCAAGCTGCTGCATAATGTATCCTGATTTAATAATGCGTGGCTTATTTGAACTGCGCTTATTGTGCAGCTGTACCGGTTGTATTTGTACTATTATCTGTTTGAAATTTCAAGGATTTTATTGATTTTGGATTTGTAATTAACCCGTTTATTACAACCTGAAAATTTTTGGTATTTTCTGTTTCATTTGTTGAAAGTGCCGGTATATTGGCTAAATCTGCAGCCGCAATAGTTCCAAACAGAGGGTTTACTTTTTCTTGAATCATAGAAGTAACAATTTGTCCTGCTGTTTTTGATTCAGCAGCTGAATCAGTATTATTTTCTGCAGTTGTACCGGTTGTACCTGATTTTGCATTTTTAATCCCGCCTAAAATTGCAAGCCCGGCTTGTACTGCCTTGTTATCCCCGTATTTTTCCGTTAATTTATCAGCCGCTTTGTTTATTGCATTTTCAGCAGCTGCAGTTGCTTTTTCAACGGTGCTCTGCATTTTATTTATTCCTAAGTTCCCTAAAACTCCTGCAACTTTTGAAGACACCTTGCCTGTTATTTTTAAATTGGCATAGTTATTCAAAAGATTGTAAGTGCCGTTTGCATAAAGACTCATATTTGGTCCTTGGGATTTAAAGCTTGAAACGCTTGCAACACCGTTATTAAAGTTTAAAAGCCCGTCAATATTTTTAAATTCCTGCGTGTTTAAAGAATTTATTTTTGCCGTAATGTTGTTTAATCCTGCAGCAAAAGTGCCTGAGCCAAGGACATTTGCGGCATTGATAAACCTGCCAAAGCTTATATTTTCACCGTATTCACCGTCTTTAACTTCAAATTTAACGGTACCGTTTAAGGTTCTCATTTGTTCTTCAAGTGTGGCACCGGAAAGGGTTAATTTTGCATTTCCCTGAAGTGTGCCGCTTTTTACTAAATCAGCCCCTATAAATTGTTTTGCAGCCTCTTTTAGTGAGATATTTTCTGCTCCCATATCTACTGCAATTTTACCGTTCATAACGTTATATGAACATGTTCCGCTTGCTGTTCCTTGAGCAAAAATAGCGTTAAGATTGTTTAAATAATAAATATTATCTGTAAGTTTATGGTTATAATTTATGTTTTCAATAAATAAAGTTCCTGATTTCAATTTACCTATTTTGGCAGAACCCTCTTTTATTACTACGCCTAAATCAGCAGGTGCACTGCTTGAGGAAGAAGCACCGGCAGGTGCAGGTGAAGGCATAGATTTCATAACCTTATCTGCAAGAGCAATAAGTGCATCTGAATCAATATAGTTTGAATTATAGTTTAAACTATAGATATCAACTCCTTTTAAGAAATTGGTTGAAATATTTGCATCTCCCGAAAAATCTGAGTTTGCAACTTTGGCATTATTTGCTCTTGCTGTCATAGTATTTTTATTAAAGTTTAGAGTTAAAGCTTCAAGTGTAAGCCCGAAATCAGGATATTTTAATGCATCAATATTGACATATCCTGTGATATCCGGCGAAAAAGCCCTGCCTGAAAGGGTTATATCTCCAATAACATTCAAACTTGTATCGGTTAGCGGAGGAATAATTATGTTTAGCTTATTTGGAATGTTAATATTTAAATTTGATAAAACAGGCTCTGGTGCATAAATATTTTTTACCTGTCCTCTCACTGTTGCAAGCTTTCCATTTGGAGATTTAGCATTGATTTCAACTAACTCCAATACATCATTTTTTAGTGCCATATCAAGATTTAATGTATTTTCTTGTGCACTGACAGATGGAATATTGATAACGCTTATATAATTAGATGCATTTGTTTTTAAGGTTCCTGTAATTTTTATATTTTCAATTGAGCCTGAAACCAAAGCATTATATGGCATTAAACCCTTATATGTAATTCCTGTTCTCATTTCTTTTGGAATAAAAGCAAATACAGTATTTGGGTGTACATTTCCGTTTATTTTAATATTTAATTCAGGACTTTTCATATAATTGTTAATTCCGCCTGAAACATTAACCGATGTGCCTTCAAGCAATGCACTTGCAGGTTCAATCGTTATATTTGTCATATCAGCAGTAATTTTTGCATTTGGTGCACTGAAATTAACTTTTGGTTCTTCCATTGAAGCTTTAATATTTAAAACATTTATAACTGCATCAATATCATTTTTATCTTTTGGTCTTGCAACAATACTGATATCTTCAATACTGATAGGCATTTTGGCACTTTTTACAAGCATTTTGAAATTATTTAAATTAATATCTGCTTTTGGCTGGATATTCTTAAAATCTCCCAAAATATTGAGCGCAATAGTTAAAGCGCCGTCTTTAAAATCAAAATCTGCAATATCTTTTTTATTTACAAGTTTAAATTCGCTGGCAAGATTTATTAAATCTTTGATTTTTAAAGGGTCCGATTTTATAGTTAAATTTATATCTGCATTTTGTGCAATTTCACCCTTAATGTCAAATTTTGCGCCATTAACATATGCGCTTGTATCTTTGATACTTAAAGCATTATCTGAAAAATCAAGAAAGGCTTTCATCTGGCTTAGAATAAAACCGGCTTTTGAATAGGCGATATTACCATCAACCAGTCTTAATTCGCCATTTGACTGAATTGTTTTTAAATCAGTCTTGATGTCAAAATTTCCCTTAATATATCCTGCTGCTGTCATATTTTTTATATCATTTTCAATGCAGCAGATGTCTAAAACAGCGCCAATAAGAGTTTTTAAGCTTTTTAGGGTTATTTTATCAGTGTTTAAATTTAAATCAAGTTTTGTCTTTTTGCCTGTTGTAACGGTGCTTTTGGTTTCAAGATATTCTTCCTTTGAAACATAAGCTTTAGAATCTAAGTTTATAGTTCTATCCTTAAAATTTAGATTTACGAAGCTTTCAGGAAGTTGGATATCACTTAATTTTAAGCTGAATTTTTGAATATTAATATCCCCGTTTGCCCTAAAATCCTCAATATTTTTGATGTTTAAATCCGCAAAGATATCTGTTCTTAAGTTAAAATCTTCAAGGGTTTTGAAAGGATTAAAATTAAGTTCAAATTCCTGCATTTCTGTCGATTCTACGGGTTTTGCAGTATTCTCGGAAATTTTTGGAAGTTTTGTTTTAAAATCAATATCAAGGTTTGCAAAATGCGTATCTGTATTTTCAATTCCAACAAAACCCTCTGTTTTAATCCTTAAAGGTCCTTCAAGAGATTTCATTGTTAAAATTGAATTATTAAGCTGCGTTAGATAAGTTTTATTTACATTCTCATCTTTTAGATGAAGAGCAATTTTCTTTGCTTTAATATTTACATTTCTAACTTCAATCGGAAAATTAAAATCTGCCGCCTCTTCATTTTTTATAGCTGTTTTTTCATCAGGAGCAGTATTTTTAATAATATTATCCACATATTCCATTACGGTATATTTTTTATCCTTGTTAAAAACAAGGTAAACATCAAATTCATCTGCCTGAATTTTATCTAAATTTATATGCCCGATTAAAATTGTCGGCAAATTAAGCTCAATTTCAGGTTTTTTTAAACTCATTAACGAAGTGTTATCTTTATAGTTTAAATTAACACTGTCTGCCTTAACTTTAACTCCTAATTTTAAAGTTGTTGAAATTTTTGGATTATCCATTGAAAGCTTGAAACCGCTTATTTTTTCGACCTCATTTGATACCATCGGCATAAATTTATTGATATCTATAAAATGCGGCACAACTAAAAAGGCAAGATAAAGAACAGCAAGTATTCCGCCCGTTATAATTCCTGCAATTTTCAGTCCTTTTAATTTTTGCGGGTCAATGTCGTTAAAGAAATTCTTAACAGTTTTAAAATCCATATTCACTTTTCAAACTTCCTTTGTAAATTCCAAAATATTAAATTTCTGTGATAGAAATACTGTTGATACCTGTATTTCTCGCTGTGTCCATTAATTTCACAACGGCACCATGGTCGCTGTTACCGTCTGCCTGAATCATAAGCCCTGCACTAAATTCTTTGGATTGCTCTCTTAAAACTTTTGCAAGCATTTTTTCAGGCACTTCATCCTCGCCTACAATATATTTGTTGTCATCTGTGACCGTTACAGTCAAAACTTTGTTTTCATCAGGCATATCGTCTGTTTTTTCGACATAATCAGGAATTGCAAGATTTAATCCCTGCTGGTCAAGCATTGGTGCAATTACCATCATAATAATCAATAGTACAAGGAAAATATCCGTCAAAGGTGTAATATTTATCTCGTTAAAGGTTTGTCTTTTCATAAGTGTCTTTCCTTGATTATCCCTGATTTTCTGCCTGTTCTTCTTTAAGTTTTTCTTGCTCTTTTTTGCTTAAAGGTTCGCCTGCGACAATAAGTTTCTCAAAACCTGCAGCTTGAGCGGCTCTCATTATCTTCATAATTTCAGAACTTTTTGCTTGGGCGTCTGCCTTTACAACAACCTCTTTTTTATCCTCTGCCCCTGAATTATCTGCTATATAAATAAGTTTTTCTTCAAGAGCTTCCTCGTTTTCAAGCCTTTCACCGTTTAAGAAAAATTCGCCTTCTTTTGTTAGTGAAACTGTAGCATTTTTTTCTTCAACAGCAACACCTGAATTAACCTCGGGCATTTTAATATTGTTATCCATTGATTGAAAGCTTGGTGCAATTACCATCATAATAATCAATAGTACAAGGAAAATATCTGTCAAAGGTGTAATATTTATCTCGTTAAAGGTTGAGCGTTTTTCATCATCGCCCCTGCCTGTTGTTCTGATTGCCATTTGTCATCCTTTTTATAAAAAGCAAGTGATTATAGTGATAAGCTTCCTGCATCTGTAAGTTTTACTTCTTCGTCAGAATCGATAAAGCTTAAGAATACAAGTTTAATTAATTTGAAGTCTGATTCAAAATGAGTTACAACACTTTGGAAATAGTTGTATAAAACAACGGCAATAATTGCAACGCCAAGACCAAAGGCTGTAGCTATAAGAGCTGAGGCTATACCTGTTGCAACTGCAGCAGATTGATTACCTTGAACTGCTAAATCCTGGAATGTATAAAGGATTCTTACAACTGTGCCAAACAACCCCAAAAATGGAGCAACACCGCCGATTGTACCTAGGATATTCAAGCCTTTTTCAAGTTTTCTTGTAGCAAGTGAAGATGAAATATCATAAGCTCTTGAAAATCCCGACCTCTGTTCTGTATAAATTCTAAGACCTTCATCTACCATTTCTGAAATAATTCCGCCTAATTGAACGGAAATTCTTTGTGCGGCGCCAATGTTATTTTTTGCAAGCGCTTTTTGAAGACTTTGAATAAATTCGCCAATGTTTCTTTCATTTTTTTTGTAGTAAATAAGTTTGTTTATGGCAACTGCAATAACCAAAATCGAACATATAAAAATCGGTGTTAAAACAGGCCAATCCATCTTAATTGATTCAAATAGTAAATCCATAATATTTTATCCTTTTTCTTAAATTGTCATCTTATCTATAGCTTGCACCAAGTACGTTGTAGTCAAATGTAAATTCTATGTCAATACTACTTCCCTTAAATTCGGGCGGAAGCGGTTTGAATGGTGCTGTAAGTTCAATTGCCGCTTTTGCTGCATCATCATTTGAAACAGAGCCTGAGCTTTTTCCTATTCTGATAGATAAAAGTCTGCCGTCTCGTCCAATTTTAAACATTACTACTACACGTTTTGAAGCGTCACCTTTTGGAGGGTTCCAATTCTGTTTGATTCTGCGTTCCAAATCCCTCATATAAGGACCCCAGTTTGGCGATTTAATGGCATCAATTCCGGGAGGTCCTGATGGATTGCCTGGACCCGGGTTACCCATATTGCCTGTACCATACCCTCCTGAGCCTCTTGCAGCATTTGAGCCGGAACCGGACCTTGAGCCCGAAGTTCCTGAACCTGACCCTCTTGATGGAGAAAGCTGCGGAGATGGCATATAGCTGCCTGTTCCCTTACTTGTTCCGCCGCCTGAAGCTGTAGTACTTCCGGATGCTGTACCGCCTCCTGCAGATGGTCTTGGACCTACAGGTGCGTTAGTTTTTGGAACAGCTACACTGAAAGGACTCTTTGGAGCTGTAGCAAGCTTTGGCATAGAGGGCTTTGGCAGTTCTGCAGTTGGTTTAAAAATCGGTTTTTGTGCAGGTGCTTGTACGGGCTTTGCAGGAGCCGGTTTTGGCTGCTGTACCGGTTTTTGCACAGGAGCAGGAGTCTGCTGAACTGGTTTTTGTACCGGCTTTTTAACAGGTTGCTGCGGAGCAGGTTTTGGAGTTGGTTTTTGAACGGGCTGCGGAGCAGGTGCAGGCGCAGGAGACGGAGCCTTTGGAGCCGGACTTGGCGATGGTGAAGGTTCAGACACGCGCTTTGTCGGGTCATGTTTTCCGCCTGCTCTTGAGTTTCTATCTGACCTGTATTTTGTATTTTTATCAATAGGGTCAGCCTCATTTGTTACAATAACAAACTCCAAATCCTTCTTTTTCCAATCAGGTCTGTCTGCTTGCGGGATAATTAACCCAAGAAGGGTTAACACCACTACGCTAAGCCAGATTAAAAATACACACAAGGGGTGTAATATTAAAGATATAATTAAGGATTTTGTAAACGATATCTCATCCCTTGTATCATCAAAGGCATTCGGGAGCGTTTTTAATTCGCTGTTTTTTGATTCGTCTAAATCCTCAAAATCAAATTTACTGCTTAATTGTGTCATATTGTTCCGTTAATTTAAGTCTTTGATTATTATTTATTACATAAGCTTAATAAATAAAATACCCAAGTCTACTAATTCTTTTTATTATCTTTAGTAATTATAAATATTCGGTGCTGAAACCGTAATAGGCTGCGTGAAATAAATATCCAGCATAGCATTTGCAGGGATATAAACATTTTCTCCCTTTTGTCTTGCTGCATTGGCAACCCCTATTCCTGCGCCTACAGCTGTTCCGTATACTGCACCTTTGCCTACTGAACCGCCTGAAAGTGCACCCATTGCTGTACCTAAAGCAGCACCGGCACCGGCGCCTACGGCTGTATTTTTGGCGTAATCTTTGGTGGAATCAAGCTTGGTCCCGCCTTTTAAGATTCCTGAATTATCATCCGTTTTGAATACTGCATTTATTGCAATATTGTACCCTTGAGGCGTTCTTAAATTGTTAAATATAACCTTAATTTGTCCGTTTCTGTTGCCAAAGCCTGCTTTTTTGCATTTTACAACAGTACCTGAAAGAACACTTCCTTTTTGTGCAATAGTTTTACCGTTATATGTTATTGCATTTGGAAGAGTGACAGAAACAGGCGAGCCTACACTTAATAGCTCTGAATTTATAGGTGCTGATAAAACTGCTGCTGCAGTTACTCCTGCAGGAACGTATACAACCTGACCCTGAAGGGTTTTTGAAGTGTTACCTCCTGTATTTTGAGAATATGAATAATTTGCCCCAAATGCGCAATTTGAGCTAATTGCAAGGAATGCACAAAATACAAGACCCATGGTTAATTTATTTAAGCCTAAGTTCATTATTAACTTCCTCCCTTATTGTTAAATTTTCCCGTGTTTAAAATTCATCGGGTAATAATAAGTATAATACAAATTTCAAAATATCTGAATTTTTGTTACAAGTATTAACCTTTGAACATCTCATCTTTTGAAATTTCATTTTGCATACAATCGTAATCTTCATTGAGCATAATAAAAACGGCTTCATTTGTGGGTAAAGTCACATGGATTCCTATTTCATAATCACCGCTTGGAACGTATTGAAGAACACCTGCGCTTTTCCAATACATGCCCCTTCTCGGATGTACTGTTTTATTATATGAAGCAGGTGGAGTTAAATTTCCGCCGATTTGAGTTGAACCGTTATGGGTTACAACTGCATCCATTTTTCTTATTGTGCCGTCAGGTTGTATTGCTTCGGTTATTTTGATAACCATTGCTGCATTTATACCCTTAATTGGCATTTTTAACATTTCTACATATCCCCTAAGCCTTGTATTTTTAGGCAAAATGTTAACTTCATATCCCCAAAGGTCAGATGGCACTATGAAATAAACAAAATCTCCTTCGTTGAGTGCAGCTGTTGAGATTGTTTTAACCGGATATGCTTGAATTAATACCCCTTTTGAAATTACGGTGCTATCTTCAAAATGCACAGCAGCAAGAGCTTTTTCAAAACAATTCAGGTAAAACGGGGGTGTAAATAATATTAAAAAAAATATAAAAATCTTAATTAAAATTTTCTTATTCATAATATATATTTTAAGCTATTTTTCATTTTTTGCAAAAAATCGATATTGTGTTTTATAATTTTTTTATGGAGAAGGACAATAAAGAAAATATTAAAGAAAATAAATTTTCAAAGCTGAAAACAACCTTGAGAATCTTAAACATAGTGTTTTGCCTATGTTTTGTTTTTCTGGCACTTTTCTATGTGAACTTAGGTAAGATTGTTTCACCTTTTTTAAATCCTGAAATCCTTATTAAAAATGTAAAAGAATCTACCGGGCTTATTTTAAATTTAGACAAGCCCTCCATTACGGCTACGTATGATTTATGTCTTAATATAAAATCCGATTTATTTGAATTTAAAACTCCAAATAACGATTCAAAGCTTCTTTTAATTAAAGATGCAGATGTTAAGATAAAAATTTTTCCTTTGATTTTTAAAAAAATTGAATTTAAAAAACTTGAAGCTTCGGATTTAGAAGTCAATATTGAACGCTACAAAGACGGTAAGTTTAATTTTCAAAAATATTTTATAAATGATTCTAAAATGCCGTTTGAATTTGCTGCAAAAAGCGCACTTGTTCTTATAGATAAGTATAATATTATATTTAGGGATGAAAAGCATTCTACTGCTGCCGAAATAACAGGCATGGAGCTTGTTTCAACGGAATTTAACCTTAATTCTTATGCTGATATTAAAACAAAAGGTACTTTTACTGTTGAAAATAAGGCTGTAAAACGGGTTTCTCCATATGCTCTTGATGTGAAATTAAAATTTCCCATAAATAAAAATCTTGATTTTAAAGATTACAGGCTTGAGATGAGTGTATCAAACCTTGATTTTTCCATGCTCCATCCCTATCTTTTAGAATTTGTGTCAAAAGATATCAAACAATTTAGAGGTAAAGGCAGCCTTATTATTCTGCCTAGAGAATCGGCAGGAATTGCAAAAAATCCTTTAAATTTAAATCTTGATATTGAAGATTTATTTATTGAAATATTTAAAAATAACCACAATAATTTTATAAATATTAAAGGAAAAAGCAAGCTGTCTTTAACTGCAAGTTTTAAAAAAGATGAAGTTTTTATTGATGAGCTGAATTTTACAAAGCCGAATATTAATATAAAAGCCTTTGGTACGCTGAAAAATGTATCTAATTTGAATAAGATAAATCCTGATATTACATTTGTAATCAAAGATTCATCATTGAATGAGCTTTTAAAAGCTGCTCCTGATTATCTGATTAAAATGCAGCAGGATTATATACCGAATTTAAAAAAATACAATGCAAATGCTGTTGCTAACGCTGAATTTAAGGTAAAAGACCGCTTTAGATATCCAAATATGTATGGTTTTGTAAAGCTGGATGATATTTACCTTTTAGAAAGACCAAAAAATGCAAAAACATCTTCCGCTTATATAAAATTTGATGGCTCCGACGTTGATATAAAGGTTGATGCTAATTGTCCCAATAATCAAAAGATTTTTGTTTCAGGACAAACCGAAATTAAAGAACTGCCGCTTGCAAAGTTTGATATTCAATCTACCCCGTTGATTGATATTGAATTTGCTCATAAACTTTTAATTCCTATTCATAAAATCTTCGGCTTCCAGCTTGGACCATTGCCCATGATGGTTGTAAAGGGAAATGGGCAAATTTCTCTTAAAACAGAAGGTACAAGAGAAAGTGCTAAATTAAACGGGTTTTTTAAAACGCAAAACGGTACAGCTGTTTTAAACGGGCTTAATACCACGCTTTATAACGGTAATTTAAACCTTCTCTTTAAAGGAAAAGAAATAATATACAATAACACAACAGGGCTTGTCGAAGGTGCAAAAATAAGAATAGATGGAAAATCAGATGTTAATGGCAATCTTGATTTATATGTAAAAATATTTGATGTAAATGCTGATAAGGCTTTTGATGTTGTAAAAACAAGCCCGCTTGTATTAAACTTACTTGGCGGCGGCTCATTTTTGGATGCTTATACAAATCCTAAGGGAAATATTGATTTTAACATGCGTCTTTGGGGCAAGGCTTCCAACATGGGAGATGTTGAAGATTTAACAAAAATTGAACCCACTGATGACATTAAAGCAAAAGGAACAATTTTATTTAAAAATAATTCACTTGATATTTTTCCTGAAATAAAAGCTTCAAAAATTAACGGCACATTGGATTTTGAGGATTTTGTAACACTTAATTTAAATGCAGATATTTACTCATCTCCATTTACTATGCAAGGAACTGTAACTCCTGATTTTAAAGCTTCAAAAGTAAGGTCTGAGCAGCCTCAGATTATTGATTTAACATTCAAAACAAAATCGGCAGTATCCGGTGATTTGTACAAATTTTTCTATGATAATCAGGATGGTTTTCAATCTAAAAATAGAATCAGTCCTGAATTATATGAGTTTTTAAATAAGATAAAGTTTAAATTTGCAGCAAATATAAGAGCCAAAGGAAAAGTTGACCCCAAAGATGCAATAATTGATATAAAAAAATTTACCCTTGAAGGATGGGCTGTGGGTTTAAATTATAAAGGGTCAGATGTTTTATTCAATGGCGGCGATATAAAATTTAAAGACCAGAAAATTTTGTTTAAAAATCTCGATACTTCTCTTTGGAATGCAAATGTTATAACAAATGGAGATATTGACAAGATATTTGATGAAATTTTTGTTCCAAATTTGAATTTTAAACTTGTATCTTTCCCTTTCTCAAAAATAACGGGTATTACAAATGTTATTGATGATAAAAATCTAAAAAAAGTTTTAGGTGATTTTGATGAGCTTAAAGGAACGCTAAATGGTGAATTTTTCTATAATACATCAGGGTTTTCAGGAAGCACGAATTTTGTTAATGTATCTTTCTATGATAAAAAACGGGATTTGCCTGTAAATATAAATAGCGGAGATTTAAAATTTTCAGATAATAATGTTAAAATAAATGCTTTAAATATGTCCTACGGACATACCCCGGTTCTTATTGATGCAATACTGGATGATGTAAATACTAAAAATCCCGGTTTTAATGTTTTTGTATCAACAAATTTAAATGAAGAAAGCTTAGATAAGCTTGTAAATCCAATGCTTCAATTCCCGCTGAAAACAAAAGGGGAGTTTACTTTAAAAGGCAGGTTAAGGGGTACTTTAGATACTTATACAATATTTGCAAATGCCATCCTCAACCCGGGTGTAGATTTATACTATATGGGCTCAGATATTGGTGATGTTTCAGATAAACGTGAAATTATATCAAGGCTTGATATTAAGAATAATGAAATAAAAGTTCGCAATATCCAGTATCAAAAATATATATTATCTCAAAATAAAAAAGAGACACCTTATGAAATGCTTAAGGTATCAGGCGGTATTAAAGGCGGGGATAAAGGTCTTTATTTGGATAATTTGAAGATTGTAACTCCAAATCCGGCTCCTGCACGTCTTTTGAATATTTTCTTTAAAAAGTCTATATTAAAGCATGGCACATTTGTTTCAAATATGCTTTTAAATGGTACTATAGCTGAGCCAAAAGTAAATGGTAATTTGAAATTTTCAAATATAGATGTACCTTTATATGATTCTCAAATCAAAGGTATTGACCTGACTTTTGATAACAGGTTTATACATGCTGTTTTTGAGGGTACAGGAATGGGCTCGGATGTAAAGCTTGCGGCTGAAATTATAAACAAAGCCACATTGCCTGTTGTAATTAATAAGGCTGAAATTACATCTAAGACAATAAATTTAAATGATTTTATTTCAGGACTGTCCAGATTTTCAAAGGCCAATAAATCAACTGACCCTACTGCAAAACAAGAAATGCTGCTTTCTCCTGTGGATTTTGAGATTAAAAGCGGTAAGTTCAGTGCAAAAGAGATTTATTATAACAATGTCAAGGCGCAAAATTTTCAAGGCAATTTCAAACACACAAAAGATGGGGTTTTTGCTTTTAACGATGTAATGTTTGATATAGCCGGTGGAAAAATCAGAACCAATGGCAGTTATGAGTTTGATACGACACAATTTTCGATAAATTCAGAGATTGAAAACTGCGATGCAAATACGCTTGTGACTGATATTCTTGGCACAAAAAACCAAATTTTTGGCAAGACAAACGGTAAAATAAATTTAACCGGCCGTCAATTAAATACTTCTAATGGAATAAATACTGTTAAAGCCAGTGTTGATTTTGCCATATATGATGGCAAAATGCCGAAATTAGGCTCTCTTGAATATTTATTAAGAGCGGGTAACCTATTGAAAAGCGGTATTTTAGGGTTTACATTAAATAATGTCATTGAAGTTTTAATACCGTACAAAACCGGCGAATTTAAGAAAATTTCAGGAGATTTTATTGTTGAAAACGGTAAAATTGATAAATTAAATATTTACTCTAAAGGTGATAATTTAAGTATCTATACATCCGGAAACTATGATATAGCAACTAATGTGGGTGATTTTGAAGTTTTAGGAAAATTGTCTACAAAAATTTCTAATCTGCTTGGACCAATCGGAAATGCCTCTGTTAATTCACTTGTAAACCTTTTTGCAAACAATAAATTTGATAAAAACGCTAATGATATCGTGAAAAATGCTGACAAAATTCCTGATATCTCAGGTACCTCAAATGATTTTAGGCTTTTTGCAGTTAAAATTCTTGGTGATTTGAATGCTGATAACTTTGTAAAAAGTTTTAACTGGCTAAACTAGCACTATACCTGATTTTCACACTATAATGTAAATTAGCCTCCCCGCTAGTTGCACTGTATTAAATTTGCAGGTAAAATAGGTTTAAAGTTATTTAATTTTGGCTTCATGCTTTGATTAGAGGACAACTTGGGGAGAAATTTATTTATGAAAAAACTTGTTATATTTCTTGCGGTTTTATTTGTAAGTGTTATGTCTAGTGCCTGTATTAATAATTTTGCAATTCAGGAGTTAAATATAAAGGCAAAAGAGTACCTGGATAAAGGTGATTATGATGAAGCTATTAAGAGGCTTGAATCCAGTGTAGATTTAGATGGCTCCATATTTGAAACAAGGTATAATCTTGCTGTTGCTTATATAAATAAAGAAGAATACGCAAAAGCTGCAAATCAGCTTAGTGAGGCTGCTGCATTAAATCCTTCAAATCCTGATGTTTATTATACCTTGGGTGTTGCATACGAAGGTGAAGCTGATTCTAAACTGATAAAAAAAGTTCAAGATGATTCCTTTGAAAGTACAACTGAAAATAGTGAAAAAGAAGATGGGACATTTGGCTCCGGTATATTTTTAAATGCTAAAGATGCTGAATTTGCTGTTATAAAGCTTGATGAGGCTATAAAGGCTTATCAAAAATATTTAGAGATGACTAAAAAAACTGATGACATAGAAAAAGTGCAGGAGCATATAAAAGAATTAGAGGAAGATAAAGCAGCATATATTAAAGAGGCAGAAGCTGCTTTGGAAACTGATGATTTAAATCCTATGCAGGGAGACTAATAAAGGTGATATTTAAATCCCCATCTTCTGTTGCATTTTCTGTATTTGGTTATGATATCAAATTTTACGGTATTATGCTGTTTTTGGGGATGTTGTCGGGAATTTTTGCAGCATATTTTGTTTCAAAAAAATATTATAAAAATATTGATTTAGATACGCTTGCTGATTTTTTTCCTATTTTAATAATTTTTTCAATTATTGGAGCAAGAATTTATTACGTTTTATTAAGTTTTGATTTTTATTCAAAATACCCTGCTGAAATTTTTGCCGTCTGGCATGGTGGAATTGCAATCCACGGAGCTATTTTGGGCGGAATAATAACAGGTATTATTTATTTTAAATTTTTAAAAAAAATACCTCTTTTGCCCTATGCTGACGTTATTTCTTATGGTTTAGCAATAGGACAGTCAATTGGGCGCTGGGGAAATTTTTTCAATCAAGAGGCATTTGGCACACCATGTAATTTACCCTGGAAACTCTATATAGAGCCCGCTTTTCGTCCAAGTACTTTTATGCAATATTCGTATTTTCATCCGGCATTTTTGTATGAATCAATTTGGGATATTTGTGTATTTTTAATTTTATTTTTTGTAATAAGAAAATGGGCTAAAAACCGCTATGGGATTGTGTTTTTCTCATATCTGGGGTTATATTCAATTGGCAGAATTATAATTGAAAATATAAGAATAGACAGTGTTTTAAATGTCCAAAGCGTACCAATAGCTCTCTTGGTAAGTGTTTTAACCCTATTGATTTCTGTTTTTGCCATTATTTTTCTGACATATAAATATAAAAAACCTGCAATTACTTGATATTGCAGGTTTATAACTTTTTAATTATGCTAAAAGGCTTATATTAACTGCAGTTTAGCTATTTTTAACTATTGCCATTACTGCACAAAATCCCATTTTAGTGCTCTATCATTGATTTTCCGGTCATCTCTTCCGGTTGTTTGATGTCCATTAAATCAAGTACTGTTGGTGCTATGTCGCACAGGGCGCCGGTTTTCCTTAAATTGTACTTTTTATTATCAACTATAATAAATGGCACAATATTGGTTGTATGAGCGGTTTGCGGAGCTTTTGTATCTTCATTGTACATCCACTCTGCATTTCCGTGGTCTGCTGTAATAATCATTTTAACCCCGTTAGAGAGTGCCTTTTGGGCAATTTTCCCAACGCATTCATCCACAGCTTCGCATGCCTTAACTGCTGCATCCATTACGCCTGTATGCCCTACCATATCAGGGTTTGCAAAGTTTACCAGGATAAAACCGTAATCTTTATTATCAAGTGCCTCTAAAACATTGTCGCACACTTCATATGCACTCATTTCGGGCTTCATATCATATGTTGCAACTTTTGGAGAAGCTACAAGCTTACGGGTTTCAAGCTTTCCGGGTTCTTCAACTCCGCCGTTAAAGAAAAACGTAATGTGGGCGTACTTTTCAGTCTCTGCAGTTCTGAATTGTTTGATGTTATTGTTGTCAAATACTTCTCCCAGAATGTTTTTGAGGTGTTGGGGTCTGAAAGCTACAGCTAAATCAAAATTTTCATCGTATTGTGTCATACAAACATAGAAAATATTTTTCAAAACTTTCTTGCGCTCAAAACCATCGAAATCGCTAAAGGTTAACGCTTTGGTTATCTCTCTTGCTCTATCCGGTCTGTAATTGAAGAATATTATAGAATCGCCGTCCGAAATTCTCTCTCCGCCGATTACTGTAGGTTCAACAAATTCGTCGCTTACATCCTTTTTGTACGAGTCTTTTATAGCAGCCAAGGCACTTTCAGCTTTATTGCCTTCCCCTAAAACAAGGCAGTCATAGGCTTTAGACACCCTGTCCCACCTTGTATCCCTGTCCATAGCATAGTATCGACCTATTACACTTGCAACGGGAGGCAGATTTTGCGCTTTTAACATCTCTTCCACTTGACCTACAAAGGTTTCAGCACTTCTTGGAGGTGTGTCTCGCCCGTCTAAGAAGGTATGCACATATACGCGCTTTACTCCATTATCGGCTGCAAGCTTAATCAAGGCCTCTAGATGTTTCATTGAGCTATGTACTCCGCCTGATGAAGTCAGCCCCATAATGTGCAAAGCCCCGCCAGTACTCTTTATATGCTCTATCGCACGGTTAAATTCCTCATTTTTAAAGAATTGCCCCTCATCTATTGATTTATTAATCCTTGTAAGCTCTTGATACACAACCCTTCCGGCGCCTATATTCAAGTGACCCACTTCGGAATTTCCCATCTGTCCCTCTGGTAGTCCTACATTCAGCCCGTCAGCATGGATTGTTGTAGTGGACATGTTCTTTAAAAAACTGTCGTAATTTGGAGTATCAGCGGTTTTCACGGCGTTAAATTCTGTTTTTTCTGAAACGCCCCAACCGTCTAAAATGCACAATAGAACTCTGTTTTGACTCATTTTATCCCTTTCTCAAATTTTGTAGCTTTTTTATAGCCAATATACCATAAAAATGCTAGAATATTAGTATGCAAAATCATGTACTAAACGATAATTTAAATAGTTTAAATAAAAATTCCCTTAATCCCCTTATGAAACAGGCTTTAGGGGTTACAAGCCCGTATTCTGCGGGTTCAGATTTAGAAATTTCCCAAAAACAGATTGAAATACTGGAAGATGCAATTAAGCGCTATGAGCGCCTTGAAGACATAAAGAAGTTTTCAAAAATTGCTCTTAATGATATTGAAACCGTAACTGAAGATGAAATCAAAAGAGCTATAGAGCTTGAAAATACCGTTTCTATTGATAATGAGCTGGCTGTTTTAAATTTAATTCAAAACGAAGGATTTTTAAATGACCTTGAAAGTGCTGATTTTTCTGAAATTTTAGCTGCAGCTTCCGATTCGCTTGAGAATACTGACAAGCTGGAATTTAGTGAAACCGCTGAGTTTGAAGAAACTGATTTTTTGGATTTTAATCAAAACAGTCTGGAAGACTTTATTTCAAGCGATTTTGACCCAAGTGACTTTCTGGCTTAATAAATGTTTACAAATTTTGAACTGAATAAAATTAAATCTGAAATTAAAAAATTTATATATTTAAAAATCTTAAAAAGAAAGTATTACAGGGTTGGAAATTGTGCCAAATGTGGGCGCTGCTGTAAAAATATCTATGTAAAACACGGCAAAAGTTTTATATCGGACCCTGATTTGTTTAATAAGTTAAAACCCTTACACCCCTTTTATTTTGACCTTGAAATTATAGGCAAAGATGAAGTTGGCCTGCTTTTTGCCTGCAAAAATCTTGATGAAGCTGCTCGCACCTGTAAAATTCACAATAAACGAGCAAAAATTTGCCGTGATTATCCTATGGAAGAAATTTTAAAAATGGGTGGAACTCTTGCAGAAGGCTGCGGTTACAGGTTTGAACCCATTGAAAAATTCTCTGAAATTTTAGATAAGATGAGCCGCTAAATCAAGTGCCTGCTTTGTTTTTGCAACATTGTGCACACGGATTATATCAATTTTTTTAAGTGCAAAATAAAAACTAAGCTGAGCTGTTAAATCGTCAAGAGTCTTATTATTATGGGCTTTTGCACCATCTGCTGAAACATCCGTTATAATGCTTTTTACAAATCTTTTTCTTGATAGTCCTGCAAGTATAGGAAAACCAAGACTTTTAAACTCTTCAATTTTTTTTACAAGTTCAAAATTTTGTTCACTATTTTTTGCAAATCCAAATCCGGGGTCAACTATAATTTTATCCGGCTGTACCCCTGATTCTACTGCTTTTTGTACTCTTTTTACAAGTTCGAAATAAACTTCTTCTGCAGTATCTTTGTATTGGCAAAGATTATCCATATCTTTTGGTGTTCCTCTAGAGTGCATGATAACCACATTTAAGCCTGTTTCTTTAATTGTTTTTGTCATATCAGGGTCATAAGTAAGTCCTGAAACATCGTTTATAATATCTGCTCCAAAATCCCACATAACCCTTGCTGTATCCGCATTTCTAGTATCTATACTTATTTTTATATCTTTAAAAACTGAATCTTGTTTCAATTCTTTGATTACAGGAGTTATACGCCCTATTTCAACACTGCTGTCGACAGGTTTAGCCATTGGTCGTGTGCTTTCTGCACCTATATCAATAATGTTGACTCCGTCTTGAATCATTTTATAGCAGTATTCAATGGCATCAAAGGGCTTTAAAAATAGTCCTCCATCTGAAAAAGAGTCCTCTGTAATATTTAAAATCCCCATTATCTTTGGTCTAAAAGCGCCGTCCGTATTTTGAGCGCCTTCTTTTTCAAATATTTGAATCTGTTTTAGGATTTCATCTGAAATTTTATCAAGGGAAAACTGCTGACTTTTTAGTTTTTCTGAAACTGTTTGCAGCTGAGCTATAGTACCTGATAAAATTAAATCAGAAACGGCTTCACTATGGTCTAAGACCCCTCTATGTATTGCAGCGTCGCAGTTTGAAGAAAGGGCTGTTTGCTTTATAATAGTTGCAGCCTCCGGTTTAAGGTTATAAACCTTAATATTTAGAAATTTGTGTTTTAATACCCCAAAATCAAGATATGATGGGCTAAAACCTATTTTTTTAATTTCATCTTTAATATTTTCAGTTAAAATTCTTCTTACATTAAATTGCATTTTCCTATTTTACAAATATAATAGAAATAATTCAATAATTATTAACTTTTAGGAGATAAAAATGGAACAAACAATTGTAAAAATCGAAGCGCAAGTGCGTGAAGCTGATAAAAATCCGCGTCAATTAAGAGCAGCTGGCGTTCTTCCTGCAACTGTTTACGGCAAAGGTATTGAATCCAAAAGCATTCAAATTAATGCGCATGAATTTAATATGGCATATAAAAATGCACCCGAAGCTGTTTATGAAATTGCAGTAGGTAAAGAAACTTTTAAAACTACTGTTCAGGAAGCACAAATTCAATATTCAAATAATCAAATTTTAAACGTTGAATTTAAAACAGTTTAAGTTAGATAATTTTACAAACGGGGTAGTCCAAAACAAGGATTATCCCGTTTTTTAGCTTTATTTTTCTTCATTATTGTCAATACTGGAAGAGTAAAATTCTGCATATTCATTTAATGAATTTATAAAATGAGTATACCGCTCCATCCTAAGCTGTAGCCAGCTGAGCATTGTATTTGTGCCCATAATTTTTACAACCCTTGTTTGCGCAAAACATTTTCTTGCAGCACTGTATTTTTCTTCAAAAAATGTCTGACATTTGCAATTTAGCTCATCTGCTAAATCATAAAGTGTTTTTAGCCAGGCGCTCTGTACGCTTAGTTCATCAATTCTAAATTCTAAAACCGTGTTTTCTGCCATATTTATATGCCTCTTTTGTATTGTAAACTGCAAGTTTTGGGGTGTTATTTTATTGGGGCTTAAAAAACTGATATTGGCTAAAAATTAGTTTGCTTCATACGACAATTATAGTATGCTATTGGTATGACTTAATTATATCAGAGTTTTAAGCTTTTTAAAGGGATAGTGATGAAATTTTGTAAAGTTTTGTTAAATGGTGAGGTCTTGTTTTCAAAAGCAAGAATGATGGAAACTTTTTTTGAAAGATTATCCGGGTTGATGTTTAAAAAGAATATTGGCTGCAATGCTCTTGTGTTCAAAGATTGCGCTTCAATTCATTCTTTCTTCTGTATTGTCATCTTTAATGCTTTATTTATCGGCAAAGATGGAAAAATCTTGAATCACTTTACAAAAATTCCCAAAAATAAAATTTTACCCTCTGTTTTTGGCGCAAAATATTTAATTGAATATTTAAATGAGCCTGTAAAAATCTCTGATAATGATATTATAGAAATTGTAGAGCTATAACCTAAGGCGTGATGGAATAATATGCCAAAAGAAAATGTATCAAAATTTGTACTTGAGCAAGTAAAGTTAATGCCAAAACTCCCCGGATGCTATCAGTATTATGATGCTAAAGGTGAGGTTATATATGTAGGCAAGGCAAAAAACCTGTTTAATCGTGTAAAAAGCTATTTTACATCAAATGATTCAATCAAGGTAAATGTTATGGTGCCAAAGATTGCAAAAATTGAATGCATTGTTGTGGATAGTGAAGTTGAAGCGCTGATTTTAGAAGCAGAGCTCATTAAAAAATATAAACCTCGTTATAATATTTTATTGAAAGATGATAAAAAATTTCCCTATTTTCTTGTGACTGATGAAGAGTACCCCAGGATTACCGTTGTAAGAAAGGCAAATAAAAACCCTTTAAAGGGTAAATATTTTGGTCCATACACGGATTCTAGGGCAATGTGGGCAACGCTTGAATTATTGGGTAAAATATTTCCTCTAAAAAAATGCAAAACTCCAAAATTTAATTCCCGCCCATGCCTGTACTATGATATCGGGCAATGCACGGCACCGTGTCAAAAAATGATATCAAGCGAAGAATATAAAAAGATTTTAAAAGATGCTGAAATGTTTTTATCGGGCAGGCAGACAGAGCTTTTAAAAGCGCTTGAAGATGAGATGAAAAAGTATTCTAAAAATCTTGAATTTGAAAAAGCTGCACGATACAGAAATTCTTATCTTGATGTTAAAAAAACGATGGAAAAACAGAAAATAGTTTCTGAAAATACCAAGGTAAATCAAGATTTTATTGGGATTGTAAAAGAGCATAACCTTTATTCTGTAAGCATACTGGAAATTCGCGAAGGCAGGCTTATAAATAAGAAAGATTTTGATTTTTCACAGTTTGCAAGTGAGCCTAAAGAGGCAGCAGATTTGTTTGCGGATTCAGATGATAAAGCACCTGAACATAATGATTTTTCGGAAGTTTCAAAGGCTGTAATGCGTGAATATTATTCAATTTTAAATGATAGTGACATCCCAAAATCAATTATTCTTGCAGTACTGCCTGATGATAAAAATATTTATGAAACCTGGCTGTCTTCTCGTCTGGGTAAAAAGGTTGTTTTAAGCGCACCAAAAAATAAGAAAGAAGAAGAGATTTTGGCACTTGCGCAAAAAAATGCCGAATTTAATATTGAACAATTAAAGTTAAAAGAATTTGCAGAGCTCCAAAATGATTACAATGAGGTTGGTGCTTATATCCAGGAAAAACTTGGGCTTAAAAATTTCCCGCATACAATTGAATGCTATGATATTTCTCATATTCAAGGTACAAATACTGTTGCAAGCCGCGTCTTTTTTGAAAATGGCATGCCAAAAAAATCCCAGTACCGTCGATATAAATTAAGAACTATCAAAAAGGGTGAAGTTGATGATTTTAAGAGTATGAGAGAAGTTTTGTCCCGTCGTTTTAAAAGAATTGTAAGCGGAGATGATGCAGCACCTGATTTAATCATTATAGATGGCGGCAAGGGGCAGTTATCAAGCGTTTATGAGATTATGAAGGAATTTAATTTAAATATTGACCTTGTTTCGCTTGCAAAACGTGAAGAAGAAGTTTTTAAGCCAAATATTTCTGAGCCCGTGATTTTTCCTATAAAATCTTCAGCACTGCATCTTTTTCAGCGTGTGCGTGATGAAGCTCACCGTTTTGCTGTTACCTACCATAAGAAACTTAGAAGCAAAAATATGCTGAAATAGTCTAGCTAAGCTGATTTATTATATTTTCAATCAAAAAGATTAGGTTTGAGTTTTTGATATTTTTAATTTTTGCAGCTAATTCCTTTTTATGTTCCATAGTTACATTTTCATCGTATATAAAAAATTCGTAAGGCTGAACATCAAGTATTTCTGGTAATTTTTGAAATACTTTAAATGACATAAAACTTTTCCCGGTTTCAATATTGCTTAGGGTATTTGTTTCGATACCTATTTTTACAGCAAGCTGTTCCTGGGTTAAGCCTCTAATTTTTCTAAATTGCCTAATTTTATTACCTAGCGGTTTTCTTAAGTCCATATTTTAATAATAAACATTACTTGCAAAATTAATAACCATTTATATTGTGATAAAATAATTTGATTTATCATAAAATAAATGATATATTCTTTTTTAATACATAAAGTAATGGGGGTTGAATATGTATCTTAAAAAAACAGCGGCATTTTTATATTTTTTATTGTTCTTTTTTGAATTCTTTACTCCTGTTTGCTATGCAACAGATGGGCTTTTAGTATCAGTAGATAATAAAAATATAGAATTTGTAAATACTGATGAGCATTTGTCTTTAAATATGTCTGCAGAGCCGGAAAGTAAAAAAGCAGAAAAGAATGAAATTGTAATTAAGAAAAAAACAAAAGTTCCAGTAGTTGTTACACATGAAGTTACAAGTAAAAATGCTGCAACTGGACGTAAAATAGAGGCTAGAATTTTTAAAGATATTATTATAAATGATGTTGTTATTTTTAGAGAAGGGGATAGAGCCGTTTTAAATGTAGCGTATTCTAAAAAAGCAGGTTTTTTAGGAATCCCTAGTAAATTAACAATAAGGGATGGCGAAGTATTTGATATCAATGGAAAAGAATATAAGGTTGATTTAGAACAGCTTTTGGTTGGAAAGGCTAAACTTTATCCAAAAATTTTAGCCACTATTAGCTTGTTTTTCTTATGGCCGCTTCTATTCTTTGCACTTGTAAAAGGAGATGAAGCCGAACTGCCTTCCAACGCTCCTATAGAGACATTTATACGTAATAATACAATCTTTGTGCCTAGGTTATAATTTGGAGATTTTTAATGAAAAAGATAATTTTGACAATTTTTATACTTTCTATATTTCAAATATCATTTGCCTGTGATAATGAAAAGCAATGTATTGAGCTTGCTCTGGAGAATAAGACTGATTTTAAAACTGCTCTTAAGTATTTAGATGAAGCCGTAAAATTCAATGAACAATCTGAGCGGGCATATTATTACAGAGCACTTTTAAAGTTTGAAAATGGCAAAAGAAAATCGTCGCTTAAAGATTACGATAAATTAATAAAAAAGTATCCCAATAATTGGATTTATCATTTCAACAGGGCTTATGTATGTTATTCTCTCGGTCAAATTTTTTTAAAAGGTGCTGCAGTAGGCTTTAAAGATGCCTATGAGCTTAATCGCGATTCTGAGATTGCAAGAATAAATTATGGTATAGCACAAGATGCAAGTGATACGTACTCTGAAACAACTGTTATGTTTGGACCTATTGCCGGAGCAATTGGTAGTAAAAATAGACGCCCTGTTGAAAAGCTTGGAATTGACCTTTGGGCAATTTTTCAATCTGCTGAAAACCAAAAAGGCTTTATAGATAGAAATGATGAAGATTAATAATGTAACTGTGCCAGATTCCTTTTCGTGCGATATACACGTACAAAGCACCTTAAAAGGGTGCTTTTTTTAATGCAAAGAAATATGTTTTCATGTTTTAAATTTTTACATATTAAACTACAAAATGTGCAAAGGTATTTTTTATGATTTCATTTGGTGCAAAATATATAAATTCTGTAAATATTCAAAAAATTAATCGAAATAATGATTTGGTTGAACAATGCAGGGTATCTTGTGTCGAACTTGACCCTGAATGTGATGAAGATATAGATGCAATGGCTGATATTGCTGAAAGATGGGATTCATATTGGAAATTTCCAGAGCTAATATTTAATTGTATGAAATATTATTCAAAATATAATGATAAGTTAGAGGGTAATAAATTTTATGCTCTTACGGCACAAACAAAACATTTTACTTGCCTTCAACCCTCCGAGGTTCTTGCAGTATGTCAGCTTGATGAAGAAAGTGATGACACTGTAAAGTTAAAATATTTGGAAGTAAAGCCTGATAATGTTGGACTGGTTAAAAAACCTTATGAATACAATCATGTTGGAAGTGGAGTATTAAATGCGCTTAAGAATATATTTTCCGGTAAAAGAATAAGACTTTTTTCCACGCCAACAGCT